>Ga0080004_1083282_pt1 | contig 130433 bp, 103 predicted proteins | sample WasSprMetagenome_FD_69207 | JGI IMG/M metagenome (GOLD analysis project Ga0080004, IMG submission 69207) | Sulfidic aquatic microbial communities from Washburn Spring, Yellowstone National Park, USA - WS (SPADES assembly) (version 2) | ecosystem: Environmental > Aquatic > Thermal springs > Hot...
GCTCAATTTCGTTGACAGGTTCACTTACGACTTTGAGGGCAAAGTTCTCCCTATCGCTCGCAAGCACAATGTCGGGGTAGTGGCGATGAAGGTGATGGCAGCGCCTCAAAAGGGTTACGGGAAACCCAATCCCGGCAGGCTCGCCGATTATGCTGACCTCGCTATCCGCTATTCCCTCAGTTTGCCTGAAGTCGCTTGTGCCGTCGTCGGCGTTTTCTCCGCTGATGAACTCAAACAAAATGTCGCTATTGCGAAAAGCCGCAAGTTGCTCACGAAGTTTGAGTTGCAAAGACTCGCTTCCATCGGCAAGGAACTCGCTCAGAAATGGGGCGCTCACTACGGTGACCCAACCTAAAGGGGCTGAAATTCAAGCAAGTCTCCGACTTCGGTGGCAGTTTCTTTAAGGCGACCGGCGGGAAGTTCAAGTGCCATGAGCGCGTTTTTATCCCTAACAACCCAAATCCGCCACGGCTTCATGTTTTCCTTGACAGCGATAACCTGCCCTCGTTCGTCCAGATATGCGACATCAATGGCGAAACGCATGAAGCAGGTGTGAACGCCACCCGCCGCTCTCGTCAGCAACAAACCTTCATCCCGCCCCAAACTTTTTCTCCCCATCAATCCCACAAGCCTTTGAAACCAAGTCCGAGCCAAAAAACATCGCTCGCAAACAAGTGTCCCTTTCGTCTTGTTTCGGACTCGCACCCAATCAGGCATGACCGCTTCACCGTCAAAATCCAAAGAACTGCAAAAGACCGCTTTGACGAGCCCTTATGAGGAGCGGGGTGAATAAGAGCAGGAAGAGGACAGGCAGGAAACAGAAGACGAGGGCAGGGAGCATGAGCAAAGGAGCTCTTCGGGCTCGTTCCCTTGCTTGTTGGAACCTTCTTTCCCTGAGTGCTTCAGCCTGAGCCCGCAAAACATTAGCGATGGGAATGCCGAACAATTCCGCTTGAGTTAGCGATGTGGCGATGATTCGTATGTCGTCGCAGTTTGTCCTTTCAGCTATGCCCATTAGGGCGACACTTCTCGGGCGACCAATTTGGACTTCCCAGAGGTATCGTTGGAACTCCTCACCGAGCGGACCGGGGAAGCGGCGGCTAATTCTATCAATGGCAGCATCCAAGCCAAGTCCAGCCTCAACGCAAGTCGCGAGCAGGTCAACGAAATCCGGCAAATGTCTGATTACAAGTCGGCGCCGTTTTGAAACTTGACGGCTAAGCCAAAAGTCAGGAGCGGTGAAGCCGGAAACTCCGGCGAGTGCCAGAAGGACGACGGTTTGGGTTGTTGGCAACTTGAAAACGGCGCAAAAATAGAGGGCAGCGAGGGGCAAAATGAGCGCCCCCAAAAGTTTCAAGCCAAAAATTTCCTCGGGTCTGATTCGCCCCGCAAGTCCTGCTTTGTGGATGAGGGTTCTGAGTCGGGAGCGGTAGTAAGTGGGCGCAAATCTTCCAATCGCCCTTGCAAGCCGCACCATCAACGAAGATGCATACCCGCTGGAAGATGTTCGCCGCCTTGCCCCCAAACCTTCAATTTCGGCAAGCCTTTCAAGAGGGTTTTTGCGCACCATTTTCCCATCATCCCTCCAAAGTTTCCAAAATTTGCCTGAGCCAAATCCAGCCGCCCATTTCAAGCAAAAAGATTAGCCCCAAAGCTTTCAGCCCCAACGGGTCTGTGAACATCGGCGCTGACCATAGTTCGGTCCGAGAAACGATGGTGGCAAAGTTGGCGAACAAAAAGACGAGAATCGGCAAACCGAAAGCCAGAGCGAAAGCACTCCCGCGAGTTAGAGAAGTCTCTGCGCGAATTTCCTGCCTCAACCTCAAACGACTTCGGACGGTGTTTGATGCTACATCAAGAAGGTGAGCCAAACTGCCACCGACTTCACGCTGAACGATGACAGCCGTCACGACCAGTTCAAGTTCGGTGCTCGGAACTCTTTCCACCAAGCCCTGCAACGCCTCCTCAAGGGACGCCCCCAGCGTTATGGCTCTACTGACAGTTGCAAATTCTTCCCGCAAAGGTGGCAAACCTTCTGCAGCGATTAAGTCAAGTGCTTGCTGGAAACCCATACCTGCTCTCAAAGCGTTCGCCATCAACGAAAGCGTGTCCGGGAGCACTTCCTCAACCCGGCGGATGAATTGCCTTTGCTTGTATCTCAGCCAAGCGAGGAGAACTGAAGGTGCAGCAACGGCACCGAGCAAAGCGAGCGCCAACTTCCAAAGCGGAGAGGTTTCGGGAACAATGACGCTCATCCCTATCGCCGTCAAGGAAAAACCCGCGACTGTCAACAAAAGCAGGACAGCGAGAGTCGAACCGACTCCCCAGTTAACATGAGCCCTCTTAAGTTCGCGTTCTAACCACTGGGCAAATCGCCGTCGCGATAAAAGCCGTGATAGGAGAGGGAAAGGTTCCGAAGTTTGAGAAGCCATTCTCTCCCATGCCTCGTCCAACTCTTCGGGGCGGCGGAGCGATTCTGGCAGTCCACCGTAAACTCGCTCCTCCTCCATCCAAAGTTGCCTTAACCGCTCTATCGGCACGGATTTCGTCTCCGTCCAAACCCTGTAGCACCCGAAGCAAAATGAAGCGAACCACAAAAGCCCCGTCACAAGCAGCAAAAAGTCCAAAACCGTCATGGTCGCTTTTCACCCCTGACCTGCAACAGTCACCGTTGGAAAATTGTGACGGGCAACCTAATGCCTCGTTCCAGTATTCGCTCGTAGCACTTAGGTCTCAAGCCTGTCGGTCTTAACCTACCGCGAATCCGCCCCATCTCGTCAAACCCCTCATGCTCGAAGACGAACAAGTCTTGCATCGTCACTACATCGCCTTCCATCCCGGTGATTTCGCTTATCTGCATCACCTTTCGCGAGCCGTCTCTGAGGCGAGCCATGTGGACAATCAAATCTATGGCTCCGGCAATTTGCTCCCTGATGGCTCTGACAGGCAAATCCATCCCAGCCATCAAAACCATCGTTTCCAGCCGCGACAGTGCCTCGCGTGGGTTGTTGGCGTGGATAGTGGTCATGGAACCTTCGTGTCCCGTGTTCATAGCCTGCAACATGTCAAGGGCTTCGCCTCCCCTGCACTCACCCACGATGATTCTGTCTGGTCTCATCCTCAAAGCGTTTCGGACCAAGTCCCGAATTGTGACCTCTCCTACCCCTTCAATGTTGGGCGGTCTCGCTTCTAACCTGACAACATGGTCCTGCCGCAATTGCAATTCAGCCGTGTCCTCAATGGTGATGATTCGTTCGTCGTTAGGGATGAAGGCAGACAGGACATTCAGCAGTGTTGTTTTTCCTGAAGCAGTGCCACCGGTGATGAGGATGTTCAGTTTCGCTTGAACTGCCGCTTGCAAAAACTGAGCAGCCTCAGGGGTTAAGGTTCCGAGGGAAATCAAATCGTTCATCGTGAACGGGTCTCGGGAAAACTTACGAATGGTGACGCACGGACCGTTGAGGGAAATGGGCGGTATGACGACATTGACCCTGCTGCCGTCAGGCAACCTCGCATCAACCATAGGAACTCGTTCGTCAACCCGTTTTCCAAGCGGCAGCAGAATTTTCTCGATGATTCGCATCAAGTGCCGCTCGTCCCTGAACCTAACGCTCGTCAGTTCAATTTTGCCGTGCCGCTCAACATAAACCTGATACGGACCGTTGACCATTATCTCGGTCACTTCAGGGTCATCAAGCAAAGGTTGCAGCGGTCCGTAGCCCAAGATTTCGTTGATGAGTGAAGCCTGAAGTTGGAGTCTCTCGCTCCGGGAAAGGACGATATTGCGGTTTGCAACTTCAGCGTCAAATGCTTCCTCAAGCAACTCCGTTAGACGCTCCCGCTCCTGAAGCAAGGAAGGGTCACGCTCAATCTCTTGCATTAGCCTCTCTTGCAGGGATTGCCGAATTTGTTCAACGGCATCCTGTTGCCACCTTTGAACCTCCAACCGCTGCTTCATCAAACAGGCGAACGGGTTCTCTGGTCCTTTGTCAATGGAGATGGTTGGCGTCGGTGATATGGGTGGAACTTTCGCCCTCACTCGCCCCCCGCCTGGTAAAGGCTTGTCCAGAATTGGGACCCTTTGGTCAACCCTTGCGCCCAATATTTGGGCGATGCGGGAGATAATTCGCATGAGGTGCTCTTCGTCACGGAAAGACCACTCACATCGCTGCAGCGAACCCATCCGCTCCACCCAAATTTCGTTAGGTGCGTTGACATTTATTCGGGTCACCATAGGGTCGTTCAGGAGTCGCTCCAGAGGACCAAACCCTTTTACCTCGTTGAGAAATTCCTCAACGAGGAAGCGCCTCTCTTCAGGGCGGATAGAAAGCCCCAGAGTTTGGCAAGCGTTCGTAATTGCATCGTCAATCAGGTTCCGCAACGGGATTTCGCCCAACTGCTCGGCATTTGCAGGCAATGACCCCAACACCAAGTCCATGATTTGGTTGCGCAGTTGAAGCAACTTGCCCTCGGTTGACAACGCAGTGAGCGGATTCCCGCTTGTCGGCTCAGCGGTAACCTCTTTCTCCCGCTCAAAGCCATCACTGTTTAGCGACTTTTCTAAGCGCCGAAGAAGGGACATAAAGGCTACTCACCCCCGTCGCCGGATAGTTGCGCTCGCAATTAATCTATCGGCTCGTAAACGGAATTTCTTCGCACAGGGGTGAAGCCTGCTTCTCGGATAATCCGCCTCAGTTCGTCCTCGGTGAGCATGGATGGGCTTTCTGCACCCGCCATGTGGAAAATTTTTTCGTTGACAACGGTCCCATCAAGGTCGTCAGCTCCGAAACTCAGAGCAACTTGAGCCAGTTTCACATCGAGGGAAATCCAGTAAGCCTTGATGTGTGGGAAGTTATCAAGCATAAGTCGGGCAATGGCAATTTCCCTGAGGTCTTGGACACCCGTCGTGGGCTTGCCGCCAAGTTTCGTGTTGGTAGGGTGGTATGCAAGCGGGATGAAGCACATGAAACCACCGGTCTCGTCCTGCAATTGCCTGAGCAGTTCAAAATGCTGTGCTTTCTCTTCGGGCGTCTCAATGTGCCCGTAAAGGAGCGTGGCATTGCTCTTTAGCCCCAACTTGTGGGCAACCCTGTGGACTTCAAGCCACTGCTTCGGTGAAGCCTTCCTCGGATACAGCAACCGGTGGATTCGTTCCGTTAAAACCTCAGCGCCTCCACCGGGCAAAGACCCAAGCCCCGCCTCAATCAGCCGCTCCAAAACTTCCTGAACCGACAAGCCCGAGATTTTGCTGAAGAAGTGAATCTCCGTTGCTGTGAAGGCTTTGATGTGCAGGTGCGGAAATGCCTCTTTGACGCGGCGAACCAACTCCACATAGTAGTCAAAGGGCAACTTGGGGTGAAGCCCACCGACGATGTGAACTTCGGTGACCCTGTCCCAAATCAGTTGGCTCAGCCGCTCAATGTATTCGTCAACGGTGAAGACGAAGGCTTCCGGGTCTTTGGGGAGTTTCCCGAAAGCACAGAAGGGGCAATCGGCATAGCAAACATTGCTGTAGTTCAGGTGCACATTGACGACATAGTAGGCTTCGTCATCATGCCTTTGTCGGCGGACATAATCGGCAAGGTAGCCGAGAGCCAAAAGGTCTCTGGTCTGATACAACCTGACGCAATCGTCTATGCTCAATCGCTCGCCGGCGAACACTTTCTCGGCGATATCAGCGATCTCGGAACGGCTCAAAATTTCAAGCAACTTCGGTCACCTCCTTCAGCCGCACGAGAAAATTTGCCACCGCACTTTGTGAAGGGACACAGGCAAAACTAAGCGGTCACCCACTCAGCGAGGAAAGCAGCGGTGAACCTTAGCAGCTTTGTGTGCTATCCTTTTGCTGATTGGAGGCGAGAGTGATGGCGGAGTTGACCGAGGTGTTGATTGAGAGCATCAAGGTTTTTGAAGGGCGATTGATTTCGGTTAGGAAGGACACCGTTAAGTTGCCCAACGGGCGCACCAGCACAAGGGAAGTCGTCGTTCATCCGGGCGCCGTCGCCATTGTCCCCATGCTCGAAGACGGGCGAGTCATCTTGGTCAAGCAGTATCGTCACGCTGTCGGGAAAATCCTGATGGAAATTCCTGCCGGGACGCTTCATCCTGATGAAACGCCGGAAGAATGCGCCTTAAGGGAGTTGAGGGAAGAGATTGGATACTCGGCGGGTCGGCTTGAAAAGTTGACCTCTGTTTACCTTGCGCCTGGTTACAGCACCGAGTTGATTCACCTGTTTCTCGCCACTGACCTTCAACCTGCTGAAGGTGAGACCGATGAAGACGAATTCCTGAAGCCAGTCACACTTACCCTTGACGAAGCCATCGCTCAAATAGCCGACGGCGAAATTCAAGACGCAAAAACTGTGGCAGCGTTGCTTCTGGTTTGGAGCAAGCAAATGGGCCGTAGGATACGAACATCTGACTTTCAGGAAGGAGGGAAGTGAAATGCCGGAACGCTTGGGAATTTTGGTCGGAGGAGGTCCAGCACCTGGCATCAACAGCGTGATTGGTGCAGTGACCATTGAAGCCATCAATTCGGGGCTTGAAGTCATCGGCATTTACGACGGCTTTGAGCATCTCATGAAAGGGCGAACCGACATGGTTCGCCAGTTGACGATCCCTGATGTCTCCCGCATCCATTTTGATGGTGGCTCAATTCTCCGGACATCCCGTGCCAATCCTACACGCACTCCCGAAGACCTTCAAAACACCGTTAAAGCCTTGCGGGAACTTGGCATCCGCTACCTCGTCACCATCGGCGGCGATGACACTGCTTTCTCAGCAAGCGAAGTTGTCAAGGCTGCGGGAGGAACCATCAGGGTCGCCCATGTCCCTAAAACCATCGACAACGACTTGCCTTTACCCGGCGGGATGCCCACTTTCGGCTTTGAGACCGCCCGCCATGTTGGGACGGAACTTGTCCGAAACTTGATGGAAGATTCCCGAACGACTAACCGCTGGTATTTCGTCGTTGCAATGGGACGGAAAGCAGGTCACTTGGCTTTGGGCATCGGCAAAGCAGCAGGGGCGACTATCACAGTAATCGGCGAAGAGTTCCCGAAGGAACGAATAACCCTCGCTGAGGTTTGCGATGTCCTTGAAGGCGCAATTTTGAAACGGCGCGTTCTGGGTCGCAAAGACGGGGTTGCTGTCATCGCAGAGGGCATCGGTGAGAAACTTGACCCCGAAGAGTTGGCAAAAATCCCGGGCGTTGAAGTTGAGCGTGACCCACACGGGCATATTCGGTTGGGCGAAATCCCTCTGGCTACAATCCTCAAGCGTGAAATCCAAAGGCGGTTTAAGGAACGAGGCGAAAAGATGACCATCGTCGATGTCACCCTCGGCTACGAGTTGCGTTGTGCGCCGCCAATCCCCTTTGACATTGACTACACCCGAACGCTCGGTTACGGCGCTGTTAAGTTCCTCCTGAGTGAACCAAAAGACGACAGAGTGAAAGAAGGCGGCATGGTCTGCTTGGTTGGGGGCAGACTTGAAATCCTGCCCTTTGACGAATTGCGAGACCCGGTCACCGGTAGGACGAAAGTTCGCTTGGTTGACATCAACTCCGAGCATTACAAAGTCGCTCGCGAATACATGATCAGGCTTGAACGAGAGGACTTGGAGAACCCTGAAATGTTGGCGAAACTGGCAGCCGCTGCTAAGATGACGCCTGAAGAGTTCAAGAAGAAGTTCGCCCATGTTGTCGGTCTGGAGGCTTGAAGGCTGGATAACGGACGGGGCGGCACAACCGCCTCCTAAGGGGTGGGGTGGCTGTCGCTGCCCCACCCTTGACAATTTTTGGAGGGATGGTTTTGATGCTGTCTCGTTGGGCAAGTCAAAAATTGTGCGCGTTCGCTCTTTTGTTCGTTGTCATTGAAGCCCTTTCCGCTTCCCCGCCTCCTGTAAATCCAAAGCAACTTCGGGGCTCTTTTGCCCTGATTATAAGACCGCGAGGAAAAGTAGTGCTCTTCATCATGGACGGGCTAAGTTACCGCCACATCTTCCCTACTCTGCACTCCGCACCCAGCACTTCGCACCCATTTGGTTTGAGTTCTTTCGGGGAAGTCGGCGAATGGCTTGAAAACAGGGGTAGCATCGCTTTGCTCAACACGATGGGCTACGGAGGGGTTGACCGGTTTAGAGCGGCTATGACCCTCGCTTGCGGTGTCCGAGCCTTTGGGGATGAAACGGCTGCTTTGGTCTTTCAAGCGGATGAACCGATGGAAGCCGATACTGCTCTGAACGCTTACCGCAGGCGTGTCGGCAAATTTGAACTGCCTTATGCTCGCAAACCTTTTAAGCCCCTTGTTTTCCCCATGCTGGCTGAACTGAAGTGGCGGAACGAGAAGATGCAGAAGAAGCCACTGCCCTTCGGCATCGTCGCTCAATCCTTGCGACAAAAGGGCATACGCATCGCAGCCATCGGCTGCGGTGATGTCCCCCAACTTGCTCAGCACCAATTTGGGCAAATCAACTTCCGCCACCCTTTGCTCATAGCCCTTGACGAAAATGGTTTAGGAGTTGGCTTGACCGACCCGCAGAAGTTGCTCCGCAAAGACCCTTCAATGCCTTTTGGAATCGCCGTTGACGGACGAAAATGGTCGGAAGCAGTCGTAGAAGTGTGGCGGTTTGCTGACCTGATTGTGCTTTACCCCGGCGAAACTTTCCGTGCCGACCTTTACGGGAGCGAGCGACTGATTCCCTTCGTCATTCGCCGCGAGTTGGATTTGCTTCGCCCAGTAATTGAGCGGCTGAACATGGAACGAGATTTGTTGCTCGTCTTCTCTTTGGCACCGTCAAGGAAAAGTCGCTGCGAACTTTCGTTCATTTGTGCCGTCGGGAAAGGCATCGACCAAGGCGGCGTTTTGACCTCCCAAACAACCCACCAACACGGCGTCGTTTCCATTTTGGACATCCCAGCAACGGTGCTGAAATTTTTCGGCATTGAGCCAGTCTCGCCCATCAACGGTTCGCCAATTTTGTCCGTCCCATCAAAGAACCTCAATCGCCACCGTTACCTTTGGGGCACTGGCGAAGCAGCAAGGGTCACTGACGGGTGGCTAAGGGTGGCGGTGTTAGCGACTTGGTGTGTCCTACAAGCCATAATGTTCGCCGCTTTGGCAGTCATTTTGTTGATGGGACAAAAGGCGAAAATTTCTGACGGGTGGCAAGTCCCTTTGGCACTGCTAACATGGCTTCCCGTAATTGTGCACTTAGCATGCAGCGGCGTCAACGCAACTATGGCTTCATTTTTCTGGAAGGGTGCCGGACAGATTGTTTTGAGCGCAATTTTGGTTTTGGTCGCTGTCGCTGCGAGCCGCAATTTGCCGCCAGTGAAAGCAATCTCAATTGCAGTGGTTTTGTCAAGTTTACTTTTCGCTTTGGATGCGTTCATTGGCGGTTCTATGAGTGTCAACACTCCGTTCGGTTACTCCCTTTTTTTTGGCGGTCGCTATTACGGGCTCGGCAATGTCGGGATGGGATTGACTTTGGGAGCAATTTACGCGCTCGCTCTCGCTTTGGATTGGCGAAGGTGGTTGACAGCAAGTTTGTGCTTCGTTGGGGCAATTTTGGTCGGGGCGCCGTTCTTTGGAGCAAACATCGGTGGGGCATTGACTGGGATAGTCGCTGCTCTCATGGCAATTTTCTCTGGACGATTTCGCTGGTGGCATCTCTTAGTCGCTATCGCCGCACTCGTCGTTTTCTTCGGTGGGTTTTCGGTTTTTGAACTAACTCGTCCCGAACCGCTGACCCACTGGGGGCGATTTATTCGCTCGGTTGCTGAAGGTGGGCTGACATCTTTCGCTTCAATGGTGTGGACAAAACTCGGCATTTCCCTCCGTGCCTTCCGAGCAACTCACTGGGACATTGCCTTTCTCGCCCAACTTTTTCTCCTGTCGGTTTTGTGGTGGCGACAAGGCAGGGACTGGAAATTGGCGACCTTGCTGGCAGGAATCATCGCCGCTCTGCTGTTCAACGACTCAGGTCCTCAAACTCCCGTTGCCTTCGCCTTTTTGCCCTTATGCGTTTTAGCCTCAAAATCACTCGCGAACTTGAGAAGCCTGCCAACCCGAGAGCCACTCGGCTAAGGTCAGCCAAAGCAAAACCGCTGCGGTGTCGGCGGAGTTGTCAAGGACTTGCCAAAGGAACTGCTGAGTAACGATTGCGAAGTCAGCAGGAGTTTGGTCCGCTTCGTCCAACCTCAATGGCTTTTCAAACCTATCGGGGAACAACTCCTTCCACGACCGCATGACAAAAGCGAGCGTTTCTTCGGGGTGAGTGAACAACGCCTCTCCAAGTTCCGAGCGAACCCGCTCCCGAAATTGTTCCCAAGTCATTTGCGGTCACTCCTTCAACTTTCTTCCTCGTCGCCCGGCTCAAGCAAACCCAAGCCTCCAGCCTTGCGTTTGTAAAGGACATTGACTTGCCCCGTTTCGGCGTTGACGAAAACGAAAAAGTCGTGACCGAGCAAGTCCATCTGGATGACCGCCTCCTCTATCGTCATCGGCTTCACCGAGAATTTTTTGGTTCGGACGATGGCGAATTCTGGGACTTGAGGTTGCGAAATCGCTTCTGTTTCGGTCATGAAAGCGACTAAGGGTTTGGCGCGGCGTCTTCGGTCAATGAGCCTCTCCTTGTGCCGATGAAGTTGTCGGTCAATCTTGTCAATGGCTTTGTCAAAGGCTGCTCTGAGAGAAGTCGCCTTCTCTTGAGCCCGAAGCAGGTAACGGGCAATTTTCAGCGTCACTTCCACGACAAACCTTCCCCGCTCCCTTTTGACCTCAACTTCCGCTTCCTGCATGTTCGGGTAAATGCGGCGCAAACTGTCAAGAGACTTTTGGGCATGTTCTTGGAACTCTTTAGCAAGGGTGATGTCGTGGGAGACGAACCGAACAGGCAGCGCCCCTGCCTGCGTCTCTGACCTCTGAGCCATCATGCGACCCTCCTATCTTTGCCATCGTTTTGAATTGAAGGCTTGCCAAAAGTTTGACACCAAACGCAACGATTTGTCGGCATGACCTCACAAGCCGTATTCGGACGGGACAAAGGTTTCTCCCCAAACAACCATCGCCCTTTCGGTCAACTGCTCAGCGGACGACGGCAAAGCCTGTATTGCATCCGAAATCATCGCCAACCAACGGAGTTCTCGCTCGGGCAGGCAAAGTTTCCCATCGTTGACAGCATCTTGAATCGTTTCCACAGCCAACTTTGCCATCGCAACAGTGCGGTGGTAGTCGTCACTGCTAACAACAATTCGCTTTGCAGCCTCGTGCATGACCGCCAAGTCGAGCATCAAGGCTTGCGGGTCTCTGAACCGGTCGGATTCAACGAACAAATCGCGGAGACACTTCCCTTGACCGTTCTTCAGCGCAGTGTTCATCAACCTGCAGTCGTAAATGAGAATTTCCGCGAAGACTTCCGGAGCGAAACCGCCGAGTAGCCTGACATCTTGAACGCTTTCGTTGCTCCAAAGGTCACAAACTGCAGCGGCGATGTTGCCTAATGGAGACGAATGAGCGCAAGCGCTTGATTTCCCTTCCATGCTGATGGGCACTCCGGCGATGAACTTGATGATTGGGTTTTCGTAACCGCAATCTTTCAGCGGACCTGTAGCCCCCATCTCGACGGCGACAAGGGAGCGAGGCGCACAAACTAACCTCATGACAGCAGCGAGAACTTTCGGGATAAGACCTTGATGAGCCAACTGCATGGCAGTGTTGGCGAACCCGCAAGCAGTGTCTCCTCCCGCAACAATTCCATGTCGGTTAGCGATGTCAACAATTTGCCCCCACAGAAATTCCATGTCGCGGGGTGCGAGAACTCCTAAGGCGAAAATCAAGCCCTCAATGTCGCCCTCAACCAATGCACGGTCGGAGACTTCCTTGCCGCCCGTGCTCTCAATGGACAAGATGTCAGCACCTGCGTCCGCACATAACTCAAAGGCTTGCAGCATTTTCGCTGTCGGGACTCCCGTCCTCATTTTCGGCGGTCTCTCTTCGTCCCTTATGTCCGCAACTGTCACCCTCAAAGCTGCTTTGAGCCCGTGTCGCTGGTTGAACTCGTCCATGACTTTTTTGATGTCGCTGGTGATGATTGCTCCCCAATCGGGATTGCGGGTCATCTCGTAAAGTTGCTCAAACTCCAGCACCAATGCTTCTTGCCCCAAGTGGACAGCCCTCTGAAGGATGCGCGTCACCATCTCGCGAAAGCGTTGCCTGACATCAGATAGCGTTTCATCCCGGATCGGCATCGGCGGCAAAGTGAAGTTGACCTCAGGCAAAACTTCTCCACAGCCGATGTTGACGCCGTGACCGCAAGTGACTGGTCGTTTGGCGAAACCGAAAATTGCCTCGTCAACGGATTCGTAAGCGAGCGACTTAGCCAACCTTCTTTCACTCATCCCTGCAACCCTCCTTGCAAATCAAAGACTTGAAGCGTTTATGCCTCCCAGCGTCACCGGCGATAGGCTGCATTGTGAGGGACAATGCGTGCGATGATGATTCGCCGCTGCTTCCTGTCCAACTCATAGAGGATGCGATACTGACCGACATGAAGGCTGAATTCGGTGCGCCCTTTCAGCCTTTCATGCCTTATCTCCTCGGCGTGCTCCGCAAGCCACAAAATTTTGGCGTCAATGTCTTTTTGCACATGGCGAGGCAATTTGGCGAATTGACGCCTCGCTGCCGGCACCATGAGAACTTCCCATCCCTTCCGCTCCCTCATAACCCCAACTCCTTCCGCACATGCTCATAGGGAATGAGCCTGCCCGCCTCAATATCCCTTTTTGCCCCATCCAACTCTTTTGCCAATTCGGGCGTCACTTCATCATCGCTGTAGCGAAACTTCATCCCTCCCTCAACCCAATACGCCTTCACCTCACTGGGCTTCTTGCCCAACAACTCAACATATCTCGCATACGCCTCCTCACACCCAAAAACCAAATTGCCCTCATCGTCAACACTGCAAAGAAACTTCAGTTCTTCCCTCAAAACCTGCCGAACAAGTTCAGCCAACTCGTCAACTGTCATGTCGGCAACCTTCCGCTTCTCTTCCTTCGTCTTCAACCTCGCCATCTCAGTCACCTCATTGCGGTCATTTTCGGCTAGAACAAATGATGGCACGGCAGGAATTAAGGGATAGTGGGCAGAACGGCAGCGACTGGCGAATAGTGAGTGGCAAGTAGCGAATAGCAAGTGGCGGGTGATGAGTTTTCTGGAGGGCAGTGCTCCCACCGAGTTGAAACGGCTTTTCACACCTCTGTTGGTCACTTTGAGCACAGCCACTCGTGAATGGCTTGGGCTGCTTTATGACCTGAAGCAATGGCATTAGGGACATCCCAAGGTCCAGTGACAGCATCGCCAGCAGCGAAAACACCGGGAATGGAAGTTTGTAGGTTTTCGGAGTTGACAGCGATGACTCTCCTGCCCCTCAACGGTTCGGGCAAATGGGACAAATCGACTTCTTGACTTATGGCTTCAATGACCACATCTGCTGGCACAATGAATTCACTGCCAGGAATTGGAACTGGTCTCGGTCGTCCAGATTCATCGGGCTCACCGAGTTGTTGCCTTTGAACCTCAATTGCTACCAATCGCCCGTTTTCACCGATGAAGCGGGTTGGGTTGACAAGGAAGTGGATAGTGACACCTTCCTCTTCGGCGTGTCGGACTTCCTCTTGCGATGCTGGCATTTGTTCGCGGTCACGGCGGTAAAGGATGAAAGCCTCAGCACCAAGCCGAATCGCCATTCGGACAGCATCAATTGCCGAGAAACCGCCGCCAATGACAGCGACTTTCTTGCCCTTTAAATCCGGCGGATTGCCCAAATTGACAGCCTTGACAAAATCAATGACATGCCAAACGCCCTCCAAATCTTCGCCAGGTATGTTCATCCACCTCTGCTTCAGTGCACCGATGGCGAGCAAGACGGCATCATATTGTTGCTGCAATTCGTCCAGAGTGATATGCTCGCCCAATTTGACGCCCAATCGCCATTCTATCCCGAGGGCGTTCAACCTCTCCAAGTCAGCCTTCAAGGCTTCGCGAGGCAGGCGGAATATCGGGATTCCGAAGTAAAGCATCCCACCTGGATAGTCCATCGCTTCGTAAACGGTGACGGAGTGTCCCTTCAGCCTCAGTTGCCACGCAGCCGTTAATCCAGCAGGACCTGCACCGACTATGGCGACGCGGAAACCTGTAGGTGGAGCAGGTTCGGGGAATTTGACATCTGGAGCATAATCGGCAGCAGCGCGCTTGAGCCAAGCAATCGCGATTGGGTCTCCCTTTTTACCTCGCGGGCAAACGCTTTCGCAAGGGTGAGGGCAAACGCGACCGCAAACTGCGGGGAGGGGGTTGTCTCGGAGAATAACCTGCATGGCTCCAACGAAGTCGCCTTCTTTGATGCGCGCCAAGTAACCAGGCACATCTTGATGAAATGGGCAAGCCTCCACGCAAAAAGGTCTGCGGCAGAAAATGCATCGTGCCGCTTCCACGATGGCATCCTCGGGGGTATAACCCAAGTTGACCTCCCGAAAATCAAGGCGTCGCTCTTCTGGAGAAACTTCCCTAACAGGCACCCTTTTCCAGACAGAGCGTTCCATTTCAATCACCCTCAGAAAAAATTGCGGTGTTTGCATTGACAGTGCTATCGGGGGTTACCCTGACAATTGGTAGCGGAGTTCGTGGAGGCTGCTTTCGTCAACCGGTCGCGAATTGCCAAGCCAAGTCCGATGGGCGGCGGCAATGGAGCGACGATAACGGAGACCCCTTGCCTTTCAAGCCATCGGAGCCCTTCAAACAACCTTTGAGCCATTTCTTCCCAGTTACCCCATTTGCCCCAACGGAAAAGGACAAGCCCCTTTTCGTCCACAAGCCAACCCTCAGGCATCATGACGCCGATCTGGTTTAGCGTGTAACCTTGTTCCCTCAACCGCTCAACGACCTTTGCAAGGTCTGATGCACTCCCGTTAGCCAAGATGACAGGCACTGAGGGGGCATAGTGGCGTGGCATCATGCCCGGCGACGGCAAACCTGCTTCAACATTTGACGGAAGTGCTGGCAAGACGAGCACTTCCCCCAAAACTTCTTCAAGCCTCTCCTTGCTTACCCCGCCGGGTCGCAAGATAACTGGCGGGGTTTTTGTCAAGTCAATGACCGTTGATTCCACGCCCACTTGAGTTGGACCTGCATCCAAAATTCCGTCAATTCTGCCTGCCAAATCGTGCAGGACATGTTCAGCGGTCGTTGGGCTCGGTCGTCCGAACCGGTTTGCGCTCGGGGCAGCGATGGGGACACCCGCCGCTTCAATAAGAGCTAACGCCACAGGGTGATTAGGCATCCTCACCGCAACAGTTGGCAACCCTGCAGTCACGGCGTCTGGGACAATCGGTTTCTTTCGCATCACGACAGTTAGCGGACCGGGCATGAACCGACTGGCGAGTTCGGAGAACTTCTCCGGCACATCTTCAACAATCCAATCCAGCATTGTCAAGTCGCAGATGTGGACGATGAGCGGGTCCCAAGCAGGTCGCTCCTTTGCGGTGAAAATTTTGCGGACCGCTGTTTCGTCCAAAGCGTTTGCCCCCAAGCCGTAAACCGTTTCCGTCGGGAAAGCAACCAGACCGCCCTTTCGGATAATCTCAGCAGCCTCACTTATCGCTTTGGGGTCTGGAGATTTTGGGTCAACGCGCCAAACCTTCGTCTCCATCCGAACTTCACCGAAAGGAAATTTTGCAGCAGGTCACTTAGGTTGGGGCGAAGTCCCTACCCATTGTTGAAGAAGCGCCATCTCGCCGTGAGCAATCAAATTGTCTATGGCGCTGTGCAACTTTGCCCTCAAAGGCAAACTCCCAAACCCGACGATGGCGTAACCCCACCAGCAGATGAGAAAGAGCAAAACCGCTGCACCTTTCAGCCTCGCTAACGCACCTTGACAAACTTGCCTTCTTTCAGGGTGACCGAACCGAGCCCAAATCCCCCAAGCGATGAAGAAGACGAAAGCGGAGACAGTAAGGGCGGCGATGAGAAAAAGTGGCATCGCTTCAACACTTCTCCATTGCCATCGGAATGACTCAAGGACCGAGAGCAACAAAAACACAACACCAAGCAAGACGAACACCGTGACGGCAAGCGACACACTGCTCGCAATCCTCACGAAAGAACTTGGCGCGTCCAGTTTCCCCTTAAGCCACCAAACCACGACAGCAATACCGATAAGCGAGAGCAAAAGGAGAACCGAAAGGATTGCCAACGGAACTGCTGATACGGGCGTATTGACGGTAAGGATAGTCAAAGCCCCTGCGAATGCAGGGATGCCAATCAGCACAGCGATTGTCCGCCAATCAACCTTGCCTCTAAGTTGCCACAGGGCTGGAAGGAAGCAAACGGCGAAAAGGAGAAGCAAAGTCGCGAAAGGCAGGTAGATTGTGGCGAAGTATGTTTGGTCTCTCGTCGCTTCCCAAAACTCAACCTTCACCGCACCCATCAATCCCCAAAGTATCGCCGCAACTGGCAGACCCGCAACGATAAGCGTCGCTGTAATGGGCGAGTAACGGTCAATTGGGATTGTTGCCTTCCACAAGAAGGCTGATGAGAGCGAAGCGATGATTGTCAGCATCAGCGAACTGAGAAGTAGGGCAAAGCCTGTCAAGCGGGTGTTGACCAAGCGACGCCCGTCCCGTTCCTTGAACGGCGGGATGATTACCTCACCGAACGGGTATCGACTTATGAGATTGCGAACCCGGGCACTTTCTTCTCCCTCCTTCAAAGCCCATTCAGCCAAATCCTCTCGGTTGGCTCGGCGAGCAAATTCGGCAAACCGGCGAGCCATAATCCATATTCGCTCGGCACCGACGGTAGGATGAGCGCTAAGCCTCCTTTCTTCCGTTGGCGTTAGTTTCCTCTTTTCGTCTGCAAACGCGATGCTTTGAATAGCGATCCCGACCATAGGTTCAATGACCGAGAAACCTTGCTCTCGTAATTTTGCGCCTAACCTCAGCACATCTTCAGCAAGCCTCAATGCCCGCCCAAAATCTCCTTTCTCCTCTGCCTCAGCCGAATGCTTCATGACCATGCGAGCCAACTCCCGCAAATGACTGAGATGCGGGAACAAAATCGCAAGCGCTTGAGATAGCCGTTCCTCTGCCGTCAAATCCCGCGACACTTTCAATTTCAGCCACTTGTCCTCGTAAGTTCGGTAGGCGGGTCTCAAAACTGCTTCGTGGAAAGTTTTCAACGCCTCATCGTCGCGCCCCAAGGCGAAAAGGGCATAAGCCTTGACGAGCAACGGGAAAGCGTTGTCTTTGTCCCTTTCGCTCAGTTCGGTCGCCAATCTCAGAACCTTTTGGGCATCCTCGGGGGAAGGCTTTTGGGGACGAACTGCTTGCTCTTCCGAAGGCATCGCCGACCTGACAACATCCATCCCGTAGCGCAAACCAAAAACTCCGAGCCAAACTTCACCCGTTTCCCGATACAGGCGTTCGTATTCAAGCCAACGCTCCTTTCCCTGCAACATTTCAGCCTTTTGGATAGCCTGAGCAATTAGGTCAACCGGCTTTGGCAGCAAATTCATCGCTTGCGATGGTGGCTTGAAGGTCAGGATGATTGCGTCCCAAAGAAGAATTCGCCTGAGTTCAGGATGGCTCAGCAGCGACATGAGCGGGACGGCAATTGCGATGACGAAGAAGATGGTGCGCCTTGCCATCTTCGTTCCCTCCCTTCAATTTCTTCAAGCCACTGAACGAGTTCACGACCGAGCCCATGCCGTTGCCAGCGGGAAAATTGTTCAGGCTGAGTCGTGGGTTTCTCAGTGGGCAACATAAGCATCAACAGTGTCAGTGCCATGATGAACAAGCCGCACATCGCAGAAGATGCGAGCCGAAAGGCTGGGTGAGAGAGCCATTGGGAAGCCAAAGGCGGTGCGGGTGCTCTATGTGCCTTTAACCTTGACAGAAGTTTCCTATCAGATTCGGGCGACAACGCCACTGAAGGATACGAGCGAAGGACAGACCTCACTTGTTCCCACTCCGTCCGAACTCTTTGGCAATCAGGGCAGTTTTCAATGTGAGCCAATAAAGCCCGTTCGCCTTCGCTCCCAAGCATTCCGTCAAGCCAAAGGCTGATCAGCCGTTGCGCCCTTTCGCAATTCATCTCCCCTCACCTCATCGGATTTCATCGCCGAACATTTCGCGCCAGATTTGAGCAAATTTTCTCCGAGCCTCAAAGAGACGGGAACGAACAGTTCCGACGGGGATGCCCAGCACCGAAGCGATTTCATCGTAACTCAACTCGTGCATCTCCCGCAGGACAAGCACTAACCGCAGCGGCTCCGACAACTTCGCCAGCACGGTGTCAATCTTCCGCTTCAATAGCCATCTCTCCTCAACTGCGCTCCAGTCAATTTCTTCGGCGGGTTCAAAATCCTCGGGCAGCGGTTCAATGAACCTTCGCTGCCTCATCTTCATCTTGCAAGCGTTGACGGCGATTCGGTAAAGCCAAGTCAGCATTTGTGCTTCGCCTCGAAATTCGCTTAAGTGCTCAAAAGCCTGAAGGAAAGTTTCCTGAGTTACATCCTCGGCGTCATCTCGGTTGCCGAGCAACTGCCAAGCCAAGTTGAAAATTCGGTTGCGGTAGCGTTGCACCAGTTGGGCAAACGCTTCCAAATCTCCGGTTCGGCAGCGAGCGAGCAACTCGCTTTCGCCAGCCTCGCGAAGCAGGGTTGCAGCACTTGAAACTGCGAGGGCTTCTGTCCTCATCCTTGTTCTCCTGCCTTTAGGCTTTTCCTTCCGTTCCCATCCCTTTGATGCAGGAGACGAGCCAAAAGTTCGGTTAGTGCCAGCTACTGGATTCACGAAAATCCAATCGGGTTTTGACCTGACAGCAATTCAGGGTTCTTTGTTCCTAAAATGCTGCACGGAAATCCTTCGAAGCGAGGTGGTGAAAAATGCGCAAGATGACGGAAGAGAACCTGAAGGCGGCGTTTGCCGGTGAAAGTCAGGCTCACACTCGCTACCTTATTTTCGCCGAAGAAGCGAAGCGGCACGGTTTTGAAAATGTCGCCCGTTTGTTCACCGCTATAGCCTTCGCGGAACTCGTTCACGCCACCAACCACTTGCGAGCCCTCGGTGGCATCGGCAAGACTGGCGAAAATTTGGCGAAAGCCATTGAAGGTGAGACTTTTGAAGTCGACGAGATGTATCCTGCCTATGTCGAAGTAGCGAAGTTGCAAAATGAGAAAGTGGCAGAGCGAAGTGCTACATGGGCTTTGGAAGCGGAGAAGATTCACGCAGAAATGTTCCGCAAGGCTAAGGAAGCAGTTGAAGCGGGCAAAGACGCCGAAATTGGCGACATTTACATTTGCGAAGTTTGTGGCTACACAGTTGAAGGCGAACCTCCTGACCGATGTCCCATCTGCAACGCAGCAAAAGAAAAGTTCAGGAAGTTTTGAGCCTTTCGCCACTGTGTTCCAAATGCGTGCAAGCGTGCATAAGTGCACAGAGATGGTGCGGAGTGCTGAGTGCGGGGTGCAACCTTTCACGATTTTTCTGCCCATACCACTGGCTTTAGCCAGTGAGGGACAAGGGGCACGGGACAAGGGACATGGGATCTGACAGATTTTTCTGAGCGCCGAATTCTTTCAGCGTTTGGGAGGGCAAACCTCCCGGTGAGCCCAATCTGAGTGCGATGTGCTAAGTGCGGGTTGTCAAGCCAAAATTTTCGGCAGTGCAAGAGCACTGCCACACAAAACTACTCGCCACTCGCTACTCGCTGTCCGCCATTCGCTATTCGCTGCCATTCTTTTTCCGACTTGCCGATTTGCCGACCTCACGACTTGCCGACAACTTGGCTCGGCAGGAGCCTCGCCCTCCCAATTCATTCCGTCCCTCGCCCCTCGTCCCACGCCCCGTTTTAACCGGTGGCTACGAAAACAAAGCCCGCTGAAGCAGGCTAACAAAAAGTTGCGAGTTTTGGGTTGCGCGTTCAGAGGAAAAGCCCTAACCCTCAACTCTTAACCCGCAACGCGCAACCCAAGTAGTAGCCACCCACCTCGGGTAGGCGTTCAAATCCGTCACCATTCGCTACTCGCCATTCACTTAACAGGCACTTCCCTGATTTACTGCTGCTGGCGGAAGTGTTATCTTTTCTGGCAAAACGAGCAGCGAGGTGATGGCTTGTGGACAAGTTGTGGGTTGTGGCAATGGCGGTCAACTTAATGGCTAAACCATTTGACTTGTCAAGCGTTCGCTTGCTTGACAGCCCTTTTAAACGGGCGATGGAACGGGATGCTGCCTATCTGCTTCAACTTGAACCTGACAGACTTCTTTCTCGATTCCGCTCAGAAGCAGGTCTTCAACCAAAGGCTCCTCCTTACGGTGGCTGGGAAGGCATGGGGGTCGCCGGTCACACCCTCGGTCACTACCTTTCCGCTTGCTCCATGATGTTCGCCTCAACGGGCGATGAACGGTTTCGTGAACGGGTGAACTACATCGTTGACGAACTTGAGTTGTGCCAACAGGCTCACGGCGACGGCTATGTCGCTGCGATCCCTGAAGGGCGACGGGTTTTCAGCGAAATTGCGCAGGGGATAATCCGAGCAAAGCCCTTCGACCTGAACGGGGTTTGGGTCCCTTGGTATACGCTGCACAAGTTGTTCGCTGGATTGTTAGATGCCCACCGATTTTGTGGCAATGAAAAGGCTTTGAGAATTGCTATGAGACTTGCTGACTGGGCAGAGCGGACTACCGCCAACTTAACCGATGAGCAATTCCAGCAAATGTTGGCATGCGAGCACGGCGGTATGGTTGAAGTTCTGGCGGAACTTTACGCTCGGACGGGGGACGAACGATACCTTCGCTTGGCGAAGCGATTCTACCACAAGGCAGTTATGGAGCCGCTTGCTCGAGGGGTTGATTGTTTGCCCGGTCTTCACGGTAACACCCAAGTCCCGAAGGTCATCGGAATGGCGCGACTTTACGAGTTAACTGGCGAGCGAGTTCCCTATCGCGTGATTGCCGAATTCTTCTGGGAGCGGGTGGTCAAGCACCACTGCTATGTGATCGGTGGCTTCACGGATGGCGAATATTTTGGCGAGCCGGACAGACTTGACGATCGTCTCGGCACGAACACGGCGGAAGTTTGCAAGACTTACAACCTGCTCAAACTCACGAAGCACCTGTTCAGTTGGTCACCGAGTGTCGAGAAAGCCGACTACTATGAGCGAGCCCTTTACAACCACATCCTTGCTTCACAGAACCCTGACGACGGGATGATGTGCTACTATGTCCCGATGCGTCCGGGTCACTTCAAGACCTACTCCACGCCTTTCGACTCCTTCTGGTGCTGTGTTGGGACGGGCATGGAGAACCATGCCAGATATGGCGAGTTCATCTACTTCCACACCGACGACGAATTGCTCGTCAACTTGTTCATTCCGTCGGAACTCAACTGGAGCGAGAAAGGTGTCCGGGTCAGGCTTGAGACCAATTTCCCGGAGAGCGAATTGGTTAGGCTCACCTTGAGTTGCGATAAGCCGACCGAGTTGACAATTTCTGTTCGTTGTCCAAGTTGGCTTGCTGGATTGCCCGAAGCGCGACTGAACGGGACGACCTTACCTGTAAGCGCTCGCCCCGGTTCATACCTCTCAATCCGCCGAACTTGGCAAACGGGAGACAACCTTGAAATTCGGCTGCCCATGGGATTTTGGTTGGAGCCTCTCCCCGACAACCCGGCGAGGGCTGCTATCCTTTACGGTCCGATTGTTCTTGCCGGCGACTTAGGACCGATTGACCAACCCGAACCCATCCTAATCCCAGCCCTTGTCACCCATGGTCAGAATCCCTCCGAGTGGATTGAAATTGTCAGCAAAAGACCTTTGACCTTCCGGACCAAAGGTGTGGGACGCCCCCAAGATGTCACGCTCGTTCCCTTCTACGCTATGCATCATCGCCGTTACACCGTCTACTGGGACCTCTTGACAGAGGAGCAGTGGAAGCAAAGGGAAGCGGAGTGGAAGGCTGAACAGGAAAGGTTGAAAGAGTTGGAGCAAAGGACCGTTGATTTCGTCGTTGTTGGAGACGAGCAATCGGAACGGGAGCATAACTTGCAAGGTGAGCGAACATCCAGCGGCAATTTCGGGACTCGCCGCTGGCGCCACGCAACAGATGGAGGTTGGTTCTCTTACGACTTGAAGGTTGACCCCAACCAACCAATGGAACTGGTAGTCACCTACTGGGGCAGCGATGCTGGGGCGAGGGTTTTCGACATAATCGTTGACGGCAAAGTCATCGCCACACAAAGGCTGCAGCGCAACAAGCCGGGGCAATTCTTTGATGCCGCTTACCCCATCCCGATTGAGTTGACGAAGGGAAAGGAGAAAGTGACTGTCCGCTTTCAGGCTCACCCCAAATGCATTGCGGGAGGCGTCTTTGGCGTCCGAATGGTTAGGGCGAAGGCTCAGTGAAACTTGGGCGCTAAGTTGACAGTTAAGTCGTCTTCGTTGACAAAGGTGGACCGAAATCAACTTGGTGGACATCAAGGATGGCTTCGTGGGATTGCCTTATCTGTTCCAAAAGTTCGGGCGGAGCAGGGGTGTCAACCATGATGACCATGACTGCCCGCCCACCAATTTCCTTGCGCCCAACTTGCATGAAAGCGATGTTGATGCCATGCTGACCGAGCAAAGTCCCCACTCGCCCGATGATTCCCGGTCGGTCAATTTGCTCAACCACGATAGCGTGACCTTCAGGCAAGACATCAACTCGGTAGCCATTGATTTGGATGATGCGCGGACCAACGCCATGGAAGATTGTTCCAGAAACTGACCTCTCTTCCTGATGTGTGCGAACCGAAGCGGTTATAAGGGAAGCGTAATCGGTGGGTTGGGTGCTTCGTTCCTCCGTTACCCTAATCCCGCGAGACCGAGCGAGGGCTGGGGCATTGACGAGGTTGACAGTTTCTGGCAAACGCATCTCCATCAAACCTTTCAGGAACGCTCTCGTTATCGGCTCGGTTTCAACCTCCGACAGCATACCAGCATAGTAGAGCCTAACCTCCTCAACGCGCCCACGAACCAACTGGCTGAGGAAGCGCCCCATTCGGTCGGAAAGGTCCATGAAGGGTCGCAAAAGTTGGAGCAGGTCTGGAGGTATTGCGGGAATGTTCACAGCTGTCGTCGGGAAATCGCCTCTCAAGACAGCCATAACTTGCTTCGCAACTTCAATCGCAGCCTCCTCCTGTGCTTCCTTCGCCGAAGCCCCCAAGTGCGGGGTCGCAACAACATTGTCAAGTTGAATCAATTTGAAACTCGTGCTCCCTTCTTTGGGTGGCTCCTGCTCAAACACATCCAAAGCGGCACCCGCTAACTTCCCGGAAACGAGGGCTTCATAAAGGGCTTCCTCATCAACCACACCTCCCCTCGCTGCATTGACCAAAATAGCGCCGTCTTTCATCAGCGATATTGCTCGTGCGTCAATCATCTTTCGCGTCTCTTTCGTCAACGGGACATGCAAGGTGACAATATCGGCTTCTCGGAGAAGGTCATCCAAGTCACGAAGTTCTATGCCCAGTTGTCTGGCTCGTTCCTGAGAGATGAATGGGTCGCACCCGATAACCCTCATTCCGAAGGCTTTCGCGTATCTGGCAACTTGCGTTCCAATTCGCCCCAACCCGATGATGCCGATGGTTTTTCCCTGAAGTTGGGCGCCGACAAATTTTGTGCGCTCCCACTTCCCGTTGCGTAGAGATGCAAAGGCTTGCGGAATCTTGCGGACCAGAGCGAGGAGAAGCGCAAAAGTGTGTTCGGCTGTTGCAGTCGTAATCGCCGACGGAGCGTTGACGACGAAAATACCTCTCTCCGTCGCTGCATCGACATCAATGTTGTCAACCCCGACTCCTGCCCTCCCCACGACTTTGAGTTTCACGCCGTGCTCAATGACCTTGCGGGTGACCTTGGTCCCGCTGCGAACAATCAGGGCATCGTAATCGCCAACTATTTGGCAAAGTTCGTCTTCACTCAACTTCGTTTTGACATCAACTTCGGCGATTTCCTTGAGCATGTTAATTCCAACTTCCTCCAACGGGTCGGCAATCAAGACCTTGTGTCGCATGCTTGCCAACACCTCCGGGAAAAAGGTTAGCGTGTGTTTTGGGACCAAGCATTAGGGCATTACCATTTTGCCAGTTCAGGGAATTCCCCGCTGCAAAGGTCTAACCCAGAAGCCAGCGAGCGTAAAGGTAAACGATGGGCGCAGTCGCCAGAAGGCTATCAAACCTGTCAAGCACTCCACCGTGTCCCGGGATTAGCGAGCCGAAATCCTTTACTCCCAAACTTCGCTTGAGCACACTCTTACCCAAATCGCCAATTTGTCCCAAAGTCCCCAAAGCCAAAGCCAGCAAAGTGAAAGGAACGGGTCGGGCTAAGTTAAGCCAAACCTGAGATGTGACTTCTGAGCCGAACGAAATCAGAGCCCAAGCGAAGAGCCACGCCGCTATGAACCCACCCAAAGTCCCCGCAACTGAGCCCTCAAGGGTTTTCCCGGGACTAACTTGGGGCGCTAATAGTTCTTTGCCGAAGGCTCGACCGAGAAAAAAAGCTACACTGTCCGTGACCCAAACACTGGCAATCGTCAAGAGGATGAGGTCACGACCGACGGGATAAGGGCGCTCGGAAACGCTCACCTCAAAATCGCGCAGAAGGACGAGTAAAGCGAACAGGCTCAGATACGCAATTGCAAACACAGTTGAGGCAACACTGGTTGCCCGTTCGCCTTTGGATTCCGAACTTGAATCGCTTGCCTTGACGATGTGGAAAACCATGCTCCCGAAAATTCCCGCCCACCAGATTGCTACGAGCAAATGCAGCCAATACTCGTGGCGAGCCCAATGAGTGCCCAAAACCGCCGCTCCAACGCACGGGAAGGCAACTTCTTTGACGATGCGAATTCCCCGCTCTTCAAACTTTTGGGTCAACTCCCATAAGCCAATTAGCGCCAGCGCTGCAACGGCGATGGCGAAAGGCAAACCTCCAAAGAAAACCAAAAGCAAAGCAATCGGAATGCCAACCAACGCGCTCAAAACCCTCAATCCCAACATTGGCTCTCACCTGACTCACAAGACTTTCGGACTTTTGAAAGTGCGCGCTTGTAGATTTTGGCACTTAGAAAATTCGTCGACTGAAGTCGGCGCTCAATTTCTGCGTCATCAACTACAATCCTGCGTGCAAGCGTGTAGGTGTGCAGGCGTGTAAGGGTGAAAGCGTGCATAAGAACGGTGCGGAGTGCGTGGTGCTAAGTGCGGTGTTCAGATTTTTCTCCTCATGCCACCGGCTTTAGCCAGTGAGGGACAAGGGGCACGGGACAAGGGACATGGGATTTGATAGATTTCTCTGAGCGCCGAATTCATTCGGCGAAAAATTCTGGAGGGCGCATCTCCTGATGCGCCGAAAAAATTTTTCGGTAATGCTGGAGGGCACATCTCCAGATGTGCCGAAAATTTTCGGCAGTGCAAGAGCACTGCCCTCCAGAAAAACTACTCGCTACTCGCCATTCACTATTCGCTGCCGTTTCGGCTCGGCAGGAGCCTCGCCCTCCCAATTCTTCCGTTTTCGGTTGGGCAGGAGCCCAACCCCCCAAACTTCTATTCGCCATTCGCTATTCGCTACTCGCCGTCACTCCGTTTCCGACCTTGCAAACTGCTTTCGGATGGCTTATTCTTATGCAGGCGAAGATGGCGAAAGGAGGAATGCGACCATGCAGGTTGAGCAGGTCCAGATAACTTCGGAGTTGGCGGAGAAGTTTGAGAGGCTGCTTGATTACTTGCGCTCTCTGGAGAGTGTTTTGGTCGCTTTTTCGGGTGGTGTTGACTCAACCTTTCTGGCAAAAGCGGCTCATATGGCGCTTGGCGACAAGGCAATTGCGGTCACCGCTCGTTCCCCGTCCTACCCGAAAGCGGAGATGGAAGAAGCAATTAGGCTCGCCGAGTTGATTGGCATCAGGCACATCTTCATTGACACCGAAGAAGTTTATGACCCCAACTATGCCGCCAACCCACCAAATCGCTGCTACTTTTGCAAGACCGAACTTTTCAGCAAATTGAAGCCGCTGGCGCGAGAACTCGGTGTTCGCCACATTGTCTATGGCGCAATTGCTGATGACTTGAACGATTTTCGTCCGGGCATGCAAGCGGCGAGGGAACAAGGTGCGTTGGCGCCGTTAGCGGAATTAGGCTTCACGAAAGAGGAAATCCGCCAACTTTCCCGTTGGCTTGGACTCCCAACTTGGAACAAACCTTCCTTCGCCTGCCTATCTTCACGCTTCCCTTACGGGACGCCCATCACTCCTGAAAAATTGAGGCAGGTTGAGGAGGCAGAAGATTTTCTGCGGCAGCACGGTTTCAGAGCCTTCCGTGTCCGTCATCATGAAACCATCGCCCGAATTGAAGTTCCGCCAGAGGACTTCCATCGCTTCCTTGACCCTGAATTTCGGTCAGTTCTAATCAAGCGCTTCCGAGAAATCGGCTTCCTTTTCGTCACCCTTGACCTGATGGGACTTAGAAGCGGCAGCCTTAACGAATTGCTGCCATTGATAACTCGGTCACAACGCAGCGGGTAAGGGAGAGGTCGGCGATATCGTCCATTCAAACGCCTTGAATATGCTTCGGAGCACCAAAGGTTAAGTCCCCAACAAACCGAAAAAAAGCGAAGGGGCTAAAAGCCCCTTCACCGTCGTTTGCGCGGTGAGAAGCGATTTAACGGTTTAACGGAACTCAATGGCGGAAGTCTGACCCATCAATCGGATGCCGTCGCGGTTCCAGACGAAGACTTGGATGACCTTCCAACCATTAGCCCAGTCTGGACCGGTAGTCTGATTGGTGATGGAAACTCGAATGACGCCCGGTTCGGTAACGACAGCGGTAAACCAGTAGTCAATGAGAGTTGGATTCCAGTCTTCGTCCACGCGCCCGTCCCCATCATCATCGGCTGAGTGTGGACCGTAAGGGTCTTCATCAGTTCGCCCATCAAAGTCGTCGTCGTTATTGTTATCCCCGTTTGCGTCGCCTGCCGGGTCTTCGTCAATCCGCCCATCTTTGTCATCGTCCCAGTTGTTGGCGCCCGGCGGATCTTCGTTGACCAATCCGTCACCATCTTCATCCCCATCGTAAGCCGTTCCATGAATGCGCACCCAAACCCGAGTGCCGACAGGCAAAGCGGAAGCAGGATTGAAGCGGAAAGCGACGGTGAAAGTAGAACCTGGACCGTTCACCAAGCCACCTTGTTCAATGGTCACTTGGATGCTGGTGACAGGCACATAATAGAAGGTCGTGAACTTGCGCCCCAAACCGACATTGCTCTGGGGCACCATCTTCAGGGTGACGGGCTGGCAAACATTGACACTTTGAAGCGCTGTTGTTGCAATGCCATTAATGTCAGTTCGAACTTCTGACTGGAGAATGGAGCCATCAGATACCAAAGGAGGTCGGGCAGGTGTATCCTTGACAGGTTGGGACGGTTGGGAAGGCACAAACCTCAGGTAGTCCAGATACCTATCTGACCTTGGAACGCCACCTGGTCCCCAATCGTTAGTGGCTTCAGTTGGACCTCCTCGGGCACGGAAATAAGGGCTCAGCGATGTCCGGTCGTAGCGAGTCAAAATGATGTTGTTGGCATCGCCAGCCAAGATGTCACTGTAGGGCACAACTTCCACAGGTTCAATGGCGAAGGAGACTCGTTCGTCAGGGACAGGGTTATCGTTGGCGTCGTAGAGAGTGGCGATAAGTTGAGCCTCAATGGGTTCACTTCCCGCAAGGGTGTTAACTGCGATGCGTGGCGGGTTGACGGTGAAGAAGGATTGGGCAACTGGACCTGGGCGCTGGAAGATACCAATTGCAGATGAGCCGTAGTCTTCCGCACCCTTCTTTGCGGTCAGGTAAATCGTGACAGGTTGTGCCTTGCGGGATGAGTAGTATCTCACCAAGATGCGCATCGTGCCGAGACCTGCTTGGGAATCTCCAGCACCGTCATCGGTGACGCTGAATGTGACTGTGCCTTTCCTCGCTTGTTTACCGGAGGCTTGGTCTGTGACGCCTGATGGAAGCGTGAACAGACCGTTGACATCGGTTGACGCCAGCGTGATAGTCACAGTCTCGGCATTAGTGGTGCTCAATTCTCGGACATAAATCTCAAGCAGCGCCCAGTTTTGGAGCGGGCTACCTTGCAAGGGTTGTCGGAGAGGCGGGTATTGTTCGTCATCGTCTCGGTTGCTCACCACGATCTCGTTCCTATCGGGCACAACCTCAACTTTTTGGACAACCGGTGATGCCAGAAGCGTGAGGTTCGTTGACTTGGTCAGTTCTACTCCGTCCTGCCTAATGACCCTGACCGTGAGTTGAGCGACCTGATTAGTTCCAGTTGGGTTGTTATTGCGAACCCTTATAGTTGCTCGCCCAGCGACGGTCGTGCTGATGGACTCGATGACTCCATACGCACCAACCAAATCAGCATGGAAGCGAACGCCGTCGGGCATCTGAGATGCTGGGTTGAAGAAGACGGTGACTGTCGCGTAATCACCGGGCGGGATGTTACCTTTATCGGGCACAAGGTCTATGCTCTCAAGGTTTCCGACCACGAAACTGACCAAAGTGAACCCGATAACCTCTTGCTGCGTTGCAGGGTTGATGGCTTTAGCGAACACGCGCACCCGACGGGTGAAGCTGCTGGCAGTCAAGTCGGAAGTTGCAATTCCATCGGTTGCGGCGGATGCAATTGGATGCAGCGTCCCGTCATCGGCACTGAAGAATACAGTGTAGCCTGAGACAGCATTGCCCACAGCGTCGCGGACATCCGCAATGATTTGTGTCCTGCCAGAGGTTACAGGGATAAGAGAGTTGGCAGCAGTGACGACGATTGAACCCGGCGGACCTGGAAGTTGCCTGAAGTTCGCCACCTTAGGCTCGCTCATTACTCCGGGGATGTCAATGCGCAGTTCGTAAACCTCACCCGGTTTCGAGGCACGAGTGGAAGCATACATGTCAACAGTGTATCGATTCTCTTGCCCGACACCTGAGCCAAATTGTTGCAAGTTGCCGCTTACTGTTGCCAATCGCTTTGTCCCTGCGTTGCTTCCCTCTATGACATCGAACAACACATTGCCCTCAGAAGCCAAGAATGTCACCGTCGGGTTAGACGGCATCGGACCGCGAACGATGATTTGAATCCGCTTCTTGTTGTTTCCAGGCACTCCGTCCAACGGCAATCGGGCTGCTGGGTCAAGGCTGTTGTTGCTGGAAACGACAAGGTCGAAGGAGGCTGGCAGCGGTTTTGGAGTGCCGTTAACAATCTCCACGATTTCAATTCGAGGCAGCAAAGTCACAGTTGTTGACGCTGTCTTCTTTGTCCCATTGCTTGCCACGATCTCTGCCGTTATCGTAGCGTCTTGGCGGGAGAGGAGATTACCCGGACCCCTGAACTCAACCGTTGCTTGACCGTTAGTTACCGTAGCAACTACAGCGCTGCCAGACTGGTTGCCGAAGGTAAGAGTTCCTAAACTGGCAACCACTTGGAAGCGTGTTCCATCAGGTGCAGGCAACTGGATAGTGACTACGCTTTTAGTCACGCCATCGTCAGGGATTTGTGTTGGATTTGCGGTAATTGCGGTTATGTCAGGGACATTGGCGGCATATCGGATGCGTCCAATTCCCTCGGCAGAACCAGAAGTTGCCTTAATTATGAACTCACCCGTCGCTTCCGAACTGTGCAAAGTGACCGAAGCGCGACCATTAACTGTTGCGACGGTATTAGTTGGCGAGAATGTTCCTTCGCCCGTGAAGGTGACCAAAGTGTTATCGCGGACATTGTTGCCCACTGCATCCCTAACAGTTACACTGACCGTTGCTTCTGTCGGTGTCCCTGCACCTGGGACGAAGATGTAAGGCACCCCGTCAGGGGCGGTCCTCGTTCCGCCGAATGCAACGACGATGCTGGCAGGGTTGCCAGGCATCACAGTTATGGTTGTGGTTTGTTCTTGAGCGCCCATCTGTGCTTTCAAGGTCACTTGCCCTGGTGCGGTGGAGGCGTAGAAAGTAGCAGTGGCTCGTCCATCGCTGCCAGTGACAACCTGAATTCCACCAAGACTCGCATTGCCTTGACCATCCACCCACAAACCGTTGGTGTCGGAGGAGGACAGGAACACTGTCGCATTGGGGACGGGCAAGTTAAGTGTTTCCTCAAGCACCGTCACCGTCACAGTTGTGCTGTTAGGCTCAGGACCAAGGGCTCGCCGTTGGGCAGGGTCTGTTGCATTGCTGGAGGAGACAGACAAAGTCGTCGTCGCAACTTGCAGTGGTTGGAGAATTGGCGGCTTCGGTGGTCGAGTCATGGTGATTTGAACCGTTCCAGCGACAATGTTCCCTTGCGGGTTTGCAGCCTCCACCCTAACTGTTGCCGTTGTGTCAGCGGTAACGGCTTCGCTCACGAAGGTGACTTGAGCGGTGTTACCCGCGACGGGAACGCGAGCGCTGCGCTGTCCTGCGGTCCCAATAAAGCCTCGGTCAGTGATAAATTGCACCCTTGTTCCGTCGGGAATGTTGCCTGTGAAGTTCGCAGTTATAGTCGCTGTTGCCTGACCGTCTCCCAGAATGTTGCTGGGTTGAGCCGTCACATCGATGGCAGTGACATTCACCGCGAAAGCGACAGTGGTTGTCCCTTCAGCACCTGTATCGCGGGCGACAGCGCGAACGGTGAAGCGCCCGGTATCTGGGCTGCTGGTCAAAGTCGCTGATGCGACTCCATTGGATGTCGTGACATTGCTCGGGGTAAGCGTTCCGGCATCTGCTGAGAATGAGATCAAAGTCCCATCTTCAACCGTGTTGCCAGCGGCATCGAAGACTCGGGCAATCACTGTCGTGCTTGTAGGTGTGCCAGCGCCGGGAACGAAGATGACGCTGGGTTGAGGCGTCGGCATCACGACAACGGCTGGCGCACCAGGGCGCTGGCGAACAGTGACCGAACGAGAAACAAATGGTCGGTTTTGAGCGTCACGGAGTTCCGCGGTGATGGTCACGACTCCCGCAGTCTTCGATGCGTATACTTGTGCCTCAGCGCGACCGTTGCTATCAGTGTTCAAAATCGCAGAACCCAAATCCGCACCGCCTGAATGGACGAACAAGACGCGGCTGTCTGAAGAGGTCAGGAAGACAGGCAGTGACAGTGGTGCCGGATTACCCTGACCGTCAACGACTTGGACTGTCAAGGTTACGAAGTTATTGCGAGGTTCAGTGATTCGCAACGGTTGCCTGTCAGCGGGGTTAGTGGTGTCATCGCGGGAGGAAACGGACATCTCAGATGCTGAGAGTGAGACAACGATTTGACCACCGAGTTGAATCAACGGGAACCTATCCGCCAATCTTGGCAACTCAGTTTCGGCAGGAATTGGACCGAAGTTTTGACCGAAGACGGTGCCAAAGGCTTGGGCAACGAGCCTCGCCCTAACACCTGGTTGTGTCCCCGCCACAAAGGTAACTTGGGCATCTCCGTTCAATGTGGGCACGCTGTCGCGGAGGAATGTCCCTGCGGTCGTCACTGCCTGATTGATGTTGGTTTCGCTTCTGGCGGAGAAGTAGACCATAGTCCCATCAGCGACAGGGTTGCCGTTGGCGTCCCTAACGCGAGCGACGACAGAGATTTGAGAACGCCCATCTGCGGGCACCATTGCGGGTGTGGCTGTCACCGTGACTTGCGCTGGAGGACCAGGCAGGATGTCAAGGGTAATGCTTCCCGAAGCAGCACCTGCTTGAGCGTTAATCGTCACTTGACCTGTTGGAGCAGGTGGCGCGACATAAATGGCACGGGCAACGCCAGCAGCGTCGGTCGTGGCTGTAGCCTGAATCGTTCCCGCAGATGCACTGAACTGGACGACAACACCCCTGACAGGGTTGTTGTTTTCATCAACGACTGTAGCCGTGATTTCAGTGCGAGAGTAAACCGACAAAGAGGCATATTCGGGCAAAGGTGGCAAGGAAACGATGAGGTTAGTGCGGGAGGCACTCATAGTCATGGTGCTCGGTGCGCTTGCACCGAAGATAAGCGTAAGGGTGGCACTTATCGTGCCAACTTGAGCCCTAAGCAGATAGGACCCGGCAACACGAGGAGCAATGACAGAAACGGTCGCTTGACCAGTGTCATTGGTGGTCGCCACAGTCGGCGTAATTGTCAGTGTCGGAGTTGATGTGAACTGAACTTGGACATTTGGAACGGCGTTGCCGTAAGCGTCCTTGACAGTAGCGGTGATGCGGACTTCTGTCGCTCCGTCCGCTGGGGCAGTTGTTGGCGTGGCGACCAACTCAATGGTCGCCGGCGAGCCGGGAACAAGGGTTATGACAGCCTGCCCCGAAATTGCCCCAACGGATGCGGTCAAAGTCACCGAACCCGCACGAGTCCCAGAACGATAGATGACTTCCGCTGTGCCCGTTGTGCCGGTGGAAACTTGTGTGATTGGATTACCGTTCAAGTCCTCAAATCGCCCTTGCGCAGGGCTAACCGAAAGGGCGACAGTTTGGTTCGGCATCGGATTACCCAACCGGTCGCGAACAGTGATAGCGACGCGGGTGAAACTCTGACCGTCAGCAACCAACTGAGTTTGTTGAGGCTGAATTTCAACAGAAGCGACCACAGGCGCCCTCAAAGTCAATGTGAGTTGAGCGGAAGAGACGCCAGTGACGATGGTTGAAGCGGCAGTGATTGTGACGGTAGTGTCTGCTGAGATGACTGCGGCTCGGTAGGTGGCAATTATCTGACCGCTGTCGTCGGTGATAGCATCGCTTGGATCGTCGGAATATGGGTCGTCATACTGAGGGTTGACCGTCAAAGTTCCGACGCCTTGCAAGGTCACCTTCAACGGCAAGCCAGCAACAGGTCGGGAAGCAGCGTCAAGGGCTGTTATGGTCAACTGGACGCTATCTTGACCGTTGCCCGATAGTTCGCGCCGGTTACCCTGAGGTGCGATGGTGATTGTCGCTGCTGCAAACGGCGTTGCGACGGCTTCGGGCGAGCGTTTGCCGGGAACGCCGAGTTTGTCCACTAACTCAACGGCGTAGTAGTAGCGAGTCCCGTTGACGACGCCTCGGTCAACATACTTGCCATCGGCTGGGATGGGTAGCACATCCTCAGAGTGGATTGGTCTCAGAGTTGTTGCAGAAGTTCCGCCTTTCACTGTCACCCTGAAGATGCGGACCCCAGCCTTGTCAATCTGCCACTCTGGGTCTGTTTGAGCCTGTTCTAACAACGGCTGCAAGTCAACAACGATTTGACCGTTGCCAGGGATAAGCCTCGGGGGAGTCATCAAGGCTGGAGGAGGAGTGTTGGGCGTGACTTCAACCACATTTGACCAAGCACCCTTTTGACCACTTGCATCAACGGCTCGGACAGCGTAGCGCAGTCTCTGATACCTCGTCAACGCATTTTCGGGCGTTGGCATAAAGTTGACAACACTGTCGATGTAGGTTGTCGTCCTGACATCCGATGCGATGACATTGGCATCAAACTCGCTTCCTGCTTGTTGGCGCATGCGTGGGTTCGCTTGGAGGACTCGTTGGATGATTGTCGGAGAGGTTGAGGGAATTGGAACAGGTTGCCTTGCTCGTTCAATGAGACCGCGTGTCATTCGGGTCTCGGGAACAACGACCCTCGCCACCTCGTAATACGCCACATCGGGGTCTGGAGGCGCTTGCCATGTCAAAGTGACAGTCTTCGTGGTCGGGTCAAACCTTGCAGTCAAGTTCAGAGGAGCCTGAGGAGGCAAGTTACCGGGAACAGCGGTAACGGTGGCGCTGGGAGCGCTCAAGAGCCCAAAAGAACTGACTGCCCGAACAAAATACTGATAAGCGACATTGTTTTGCAAGCCTCGGTCCATGTAGGTTGTTGTCCGAACAGTTGTCTCGTCAGCGATTTGGACACCGTTTCGGTAAATGCGATAGCCAATCACCAATCCAGCGGGGTTGAGGTCAGTCCAAGTCAAAAGGACAGCAGCATCACGAGCCTGTGCAGCCAAGTTTGCAGGGGGCAACGGAACTCCAATTCCAACTGGCGCTGGTTGCGTCGGTGAGATGATGCCTAAGTTCGCGCTTACCCGAACGCTTTCCCGTCCATCCGAGTAAACCGCCGACACTGAGTAGATGTATGCCCTATCCCTCTGAGCCGTCTTGTCCTCGTAAATCGTCGTGCGGACAGGATCAGTGGTGAGGCGCTCAACGCCCCCGATTGGCTGGAAGGTAGTTAAGTCAACGGTTTGACGATAGACATGGTAACCAACGGGGGTTCCCCTTGTCGGTGGTTGCCACGAAACGACAATTATGTCAACTTGGGGGACTGCAGTTACGCTTCTCGGAGCATCGGCAGGACCGAGAGGAACCGCACCTGCCTTGCCACGAGCGCCGCTAAGGGCAGCAGCAATCACCAATGCTCCGAGAAGGAAAGCGACAGGGTTAACGGCTGGCGGGCGCTTTATCTCAACGGGTGGTTTGGGAGGCAAGCCAATCAACTTGGCGACAATTTTCTTTGCAGCATCGTAAATCGCTTCCGCAGCCAAAGTATCTTCGGGCGTCGGCTTCAACTTGGGGGCACTGCTGCCTTCCTCGGTAATTTCAACGGTCTTCTCCTCAACGACAGAAACGGTCTCCAAATCGATGGTCAAAACCCTAACGGTCACCTGAACCTTAACTGAGCCGCCGTTGGATGGGTCATAGGTGTAACTGTCAACGGTTCCGTAGGCGGCAGCGGGGATTTTCATTGCGGCGGCAATCTCGGCAATTCCCTCAGGTGTCGGCTCTTCTATGACAGCCGCAACAGCATCTTGCGAAAGCAAGTTTTCACTGATTAAGCGTTGGATTGTAGGGTCTTCAACGGAGAGGCGAGTTGGCGAGTAGCGCTTGCTTGCGGTCAACTCGCTGATCAAAGCATAGGTCATTCTCCCAGCGATGTTTGCTGGGACACCTTCTGCTGCTTTGAGGGGGACAACCAAAATGGGTTGGACAGCTGAAGGAGTTGGGGAAGGTTGTTGTGCAGCTGCTTTAGTTGCCACACCCAACCACGCTGCATCGAGCCCCGAAAGGATGGGACTGAAGAGCATGACCAAAGTCAAAAGCATCGCGACATCCGTCTTCCAACTTTTTCGGTGCACTTGCATCAATCTCATCAGCAGTGCCCCTCCTTAGCCGACTTTTGATTTTTGCCGTCGCTTTTTTACCACGCCCTTTGGGCACATTAAACGCACAGCAAGCACATTGCAACCACAACGCACAACCCTCAACCTCTCAACGCACAACCCTTCTCTGCCCTTACCGCCACCGCAGAATTGTCTGGGCTTGGGTTTGTCGCCCGTCCTCTGTTATAGCACGGACAGTGACGATGTAAACGCTGGAAGGTAACAGTTCACTTCGATTGCTGCGACCATCCCAGAAGACGGAAATCAAACGCCCACTCTCAACCTGTTCGTTGGTTTCCCAAACGACTCGTCCTGTCAGAGTGCGGATTTGGACTTGAACTTGCGATGGCACAGTCACGGCAAATTGGATTTGTGCTCCCTTACCCCTCGTTGGCATCACTTTCAGGTTCTGCACCCTCAACGGCAACTGGTCACTTTGAAGCGCTATCAACTGCAAGCGCTTGGGTTGATTGGGTTGAGTTGAAAGGGTGAGGGAGGGAGTCGTTCTCAACGACCATCTTTGGTTCGTTTCAGGGTCGTAAACCATGAGCGTGACGGAGCGAGGGACTTGAGCCAGACCTTCAAATTGCAACTTGACTTCACCGCCTGCAGGGTTGAGCAAATCAAGCGTCCAAACGATTTTGCCCTGAGGCGGTCTTATGTCCATGCTCAGTGGGACTTCAGAACGACCAAAGCGAAGGACGCTGCTAACTTGGACAGAACCGGGTGGCTGCGGCACTTTGGGCAAGTCTAATCGGTCAAGTTCGTTGCCTGCTTCGTGGCTGACACCAAGCCAAGTCGTGTTGTCCCTGCCTGCAGCGCTTGTGGCGATGACTTGGACAGACCAAATCGTGCGTTGCGGGTTGAGGGTTGAGCGTTCAGGGTTAAATTGCAAACCTCTCATCTGCCATGATCCCAAGAAGAAAGGTGCGCCGAAGATGATGTTGCCGTCAATTTCGCTGTAGAGCCAGAAACCTTGGAAGGGGTCAAGTCTAACATTTGAGCCGACGCGAACGACATACTCGCCACCATGAGGCGGAATCTTTGGGTCGTTTCGCCAGAGGAAAATCGGGGACTTGACCCAACCGAAAGCGACTGCCTCTTCAAAGGTGTAAGACACGGGATCAGAGCCAAAGCGAATTTCAACCCCGCGAAGCAAAACCTGCCACGGGAACGGATTTGAAAGCAAGTTCCAGCCACGACGAAGCGGCAAAACGACTGATTGGTCCGATGCGATGAAGCGGATGTCTTGAAAGGTCAATGTTCGGTCTGTAGGCAACCAGAGCCAATAGCCCTGTCCGGGCTCAATTCGGTTGAACTGCAAATCGCGACGATAGACCAAATAGTTGCGGAGGCTTGGGTCATAGGTCGCCATCTTCAACTCCTCAGGAGAGATGCCCAAAGCCGCTGAAGGTTCGGGGTTGACAAACTCAAAGGGGAAGCCAATCAGGTTGTAGCCACGCTTAAGTTCAAGGACCGGCAGGAATGGGATAACCACCGGAACTCTAACTTGCCTTGAACCGACCTGAGGTGAGTAAGCGGTCACGACGAGTTCCTTGACGCCGATTGTGCCCGGGTTGACCCTAACTTGCCACGAAACCCTTTGCTCCCCATCCGCGCTTATCAGTGGCAAAACTTTCGTCGCCGATTCACCCGGCGGAAAACTCAACCCTTCAGGCAAACCCAAAGTCACGCTGACATTGGTCAGAGGAGTCAAGAGCGAGTTGTAGACGAGAGCCGTGATGGTGAAGGGGTTGGGCGTGACATAGGCTTGCTCAACTTCTGGCGTGAACGGGTCATCGCCCAATTGAACCTCAAGGGGTTCGGGTTGAAAAACCCGCAAACTTATCGGGCGTCGGTAATCACCTGGTCCTATGTCAACGCCAAGGTGAGTGACGACTTCAACCGAACCCTTTGCCGGCAACGCCAATCGGTTCCAGTAAAGACCAACAGCACTGTCAATGTTTGTGGCAAGGGCGTTGTAAGGGTTTGGCGTGTAGTCAAAGCCATATCCGACCGCTGCTGACTGGATGCTCGGCACCAAAGCGAACAGAACTTTGTCTGGCAAAGGTCCTTCGCCTGCGTTTATCGTGCCCTTGAGCGTCCCTATGCCTGTCAGTGGTAGGCTAAGGTAAAAATCGGGCAAACCCCTCGCTTTGGTGAACTCGCGTTCGTAGTAAATGATGGCGGACGAGTTGGAGACCATAAAGAAGCCCGGTGTGTCTTGGTTGGCATTCCCGGGTGGATTGAAACCTGTATCCAAAATCACGCCGATCCCAATGTCGCGGGAAGTGTTTTCTTTGTTGATGACCCGAACGCGGATTTCTACCATGTCCCCAACTATCACGCACTCCCGCTCAACGACGAGGCTTGGTCTCTCAACGGGTGGCAGTTGACCGAGCAAATCGGGGATGTAAACGAGCCAACGAGTTCGTATCATGTTGGGGAACAACTCAACGACATTCAGCCCGTAATTGACTGTCCCAACTGTGCCTCCCGCCCTCAAGTCCAAGTCAACAGTGCCTGCAGTTTGTTGGCGAGAGCCTCTCATGCCACCTGTCCCGCCACCTGCACCTCCGCCTGCTCCGCCGCCTGCACCTCCACCTGTGCCGCCTCCCCCGCCCGTTCCACCGCCTGTTCCTCTACCGCCTCCAGTCGTTCCAGTAACACCGGGGACATTGTAAAGCCGCAAGATGAGCGCCGTGTCTTCTGGGTCGGTGATTGCCAAGTTATCATCAAGCGGGTTCGTCGGGTCACCTTGGACGGTCAGGATGGTCATGTTTCCGTTTTGGGTGTTGACATCAACTTGCAGATAGGCATTGGCTATCGTGAAGACATTTTGCTGTGCGCGAACGGGTTGACCAATCAGGACTATGATAGCCAGCAAACTCAGCACTCCGCACATTGCACTTTGCAACATTCTCTTCGTCATCTCAGCACCACCACCCGCTGGGTTTCGCGACCCAAGTTATCCCGAGCGGAGAGGCGCAGCAACAATGGCGTTGATGGCAAGATTTGCCCATCAGCGCTGCGCCCGTCCCAAATCAATTGAATTTGCGTCTTCGGTTCGCTTGAATCAACGAGGACTCGAACCAACCGACCCGTCAATGTCCTAATTTCCGCTTGAATCGTTGCAGGTGCTGTCAACCGACCAGAGATGATGTAACCTTTGCCTCGCGTCCTTGTGACTTTGAGGTCAACGATTCTCAGCGGGACATCTGTGGGAATTCCGAGGTTCAGAACCATTTGCTTTTTGCCTTGTTCGTCAGTGACTACACTCAACTCCCCTGCACCGCTCAAATTGACCGAGCGATGAGTTAATGGGTCAACCAAAACCGCTTTGGATGCAAGTTGCCTTGACGAGCGCCAACGGAGTATGACTGTTTGGTTAGGCTTGGAAGATTGGATGACCAGCAACCACCGCCCAGTTTGAGAGGCAGGAATTTCCATCATTGGCATTTGAGCGCTGCGGTTAGGCTCGCTCTGTCCATACCTGACAAATCCAGCCCACGCGGTTGCGCCGGGAGCAGCAGGTGGTGCAGGGACTTTCTCTGTCCCGTCCGTGATTGCAACCTGGTAAGGAAGTTCCGCTTTCTCGCCCCAAACTTCCAGAGAGAGCAACGGCTTGGATTTTTGTGCGGGATGCGAGGCGCGAGATGTTGGCATTGGAGAGACAACGAGAGAGCAAGGTTGGAACTTGTAAATCCAGTAGCCAGTGAAGGGAGCGAGCGTCCAGTCATCAACGCTAATTGCCACATAGGTAGGTGGGTCTGAGGTGACTGAGTAGTGGAAGGCGGTGTTCAAGACGATCCCTTGCCTTGCAGCCTCTTTCAAAGAGAGGATTTGCCCTGACTTGAGCAGGACTTGGACAGACGAAGCGCTAACAGGGAAGGGATACGGGTTGCCGATTTGCTGCCACCCGACATCAAAGTCGTTGAGGTCCCAAACAGATTCGTTGCGGATTCGGAATGGTTGTGAGCGGTCAACATCGGGGGCATCAATCGCCAAAATCACATCGCTCCTCAGTAGCACCCAATAAGCCCGACCGGGCGCTAACTCTGAAACAAATTCGCCAGAACGGAGGTATCCTTGCTGCCCTGCCGCATTAACCACACCCCAACGAGCGATCAATGGGGGAGCGCCGAAGACATAGGCAGGAGTGCGCCGGTCAGCCGGAACGGTTTCATGCTGGAAGTTGTAAGGCAATGTGACCATGAAAGGCAACAGGATGCCTGACTTGGTTCTCGCTGCTGTTAACCTGAACGGCAAGATTGTGAAAGTCACTGTTGCTGGCGTTACCTCAACACCTGCTCGGTTGCGGGCTCGGACTTCCACAGTGTGGGTTCCGCTGGGAAGCGGGCGAGTTGGGTCTGTTGGGTCAACGAGAGGCAACATTAATGTCTGCCGACCTTCATCAAAGACCGCTGCAGGGTTCGTTATAGGCATGGTGACGCCGTTGACCGAAACAGTGATGCTTGCTGGGTCAATGTCGGCATACGCGCCCAACGGTGCGGTGAATTGGACTTGCAAGGTCGGCTTGGTCGTGTAAACCACTTCTCCTTCACGAGGTCCCAAAATCACAGCCTGAGGCTGAGTCGCGACCCTCAGGGTCGCTTGAACCGTCCCATCGGGCAACGGGCGAATGTCAACGACCCGAACACCGCTGTCAACACCGAGGTAACTCAGGCTTGGCGGTGTGCTGAGCAGGTCAAAACTCGTTTTGTTCGTCCTGCCAGGGAACGGGTCTCCGTCGTCGCCCCAGTTGCCCTTTTGGAAACCAGCGAACCCAAAACTCGTCCAGTCAAAGGCTTGAAGTTGTATTTGCGCATCGTCCATGTCATTGCGACCGTCAGCGTCCACCAAATCAACGCCTTTGTGGGACGGGTCAAATTGGACAGCGTTTTGGAAGTAAAGCACAAAGTCGCCGAGAATTGACTTGTCAATGTGGAAGATGTTCAAGCCAGACCCGGGCAAAAGGCTGTCAAAACCCCTTAACTGTCTGTTGACGACCATGAAGTATTCGTTGGCGACAGGGCTTCCGAAAGCCCACAGCCTATAAACGACGGGTTGCTCAGCCCAGACAGGAATTGTCACCGTCCCATGCTCGCGGGTAACTTCAATTGGTGTCACCCAACCGAGCATGAGTTTGCACCAAGGGTCAAAGTGACCTGGGTGACCTGCAGGGCGCATCGGATTGATCGTTATACGACCTGGGTAGAAGAAAGCACCAGTCGCCATAAGCGACCATGCACCTGGGTCAACTTGGTAGATGTTGTATGGGTTGTATAGGTCGGGAAGCCCGAAAGCGTGACCGAATTCGTGGGCATATGCACCACAGCCGTAAAGGCTATAAACTTCATGCACGAAAATGGAGCAGTCAACAACTACACCGTCGTTAGTGGTGGCAAATGGCGGGATTGTCGGAATAATGCGCCTGAATTTACCCCACACAACCGTGAAAGCACCGTAAGTTGGGTCCTGAGTGAAATCGCCGTTGGGCGGGCGAGTGTCAGGGTCGGAAGCGATGGTGAGGAACAGCAGGTCTATCCTTCCGTCCCTGTCGCTGTCGTAGCGGGTGAAATCGACGACATTATCCAAGGCAGAAAGGGCTTGCTGAACTATATCTTGAAGCACCGGGTAGGTCATGTAGTTGGCTATGTGGGTGATGTTGCCTGTCGTGGCTACAGGGACAGTGACAGTGATTGGACCGAAGGAATCGCCAATCAACCGGCACCGACCATATGATGCTTCCCTGACGAAACTCGCCAATGAAGTTGGGTTGGACTCATCAAAGAGGAGTCGACGGTAATAGTCAGCGGTGTGTTGCGGGTCGGGCATGATGTCTGGAGAATTGGGTCGGACGAGGATGTGAAGCCCTCGGATTGTCCCAACCAAACCCGATGTCGGGTAGAAACTCGTTCCCAAGCCACCATAGAAGATTGACGGCAACTCCCTGCCTCCTTGCCGACCTTGGGCTTCAGCGAAGGCACGGATTTTTTCCTCAGTGATGCCAAGGTGCTGCATTAGCATCCGAGTGACCTCGGTCGTGCGACACCAATGTGTCTGCCCGAACCCGTAGGCGACAAGCACAACAGTCATCATTACTGTCCAAACCCAAATTCCCCATCTCTTCGCACTCCGCACTTTGCACTTAGCGCTTTGTTTTGATTTCGGCTGCACCATGTCAGCCTCTCCCTCCAGTCCAGAACTTCTCAAATTAGCCTGGCGGAGGCGGAGGTGTCACAGGGACAGTGAAGGAACGAACCCTGCTGAACACCCAACCACCCTCTGGCGGACTAATGTCCCTTGAGTAACGGTAGCCAACACGCCAGTATAGCGTCTGCCCAGCACCAAAACGACCAGACAAATCTTGGTTCGCAATGACCAAAACTTGCCCACCTATGTCTGGGTTCGCAAGTTTGTAGGAAAGCGGAATCTGAACCGTTCGGTTGGCAGGGAAACCCGGATTGTCGCTGACTTGAACGATGTATTCGTCAGCACCTTGAGCCGAAAGGAACCTGAAGGTCACATTCCTGATGTCAACATCTCCCGTCGGTTCAATCAAATCCGCCTCGGTCAACTGGGCAAGCGGCGTCAGCGGACCAATGGGACTTGAAGGCGGGCTGTAAACCAGTTCAAAAGGTTCACGAGCACCTGCCGTCTCTTGCCCACCAGTCGGAGGAGGCGGTGGCAAGCGCCTTGCGTTGATCCTGCGAATGACATACCAATAATGAACGCCGGGCTGAATTGGCGTGTGGTTGAAGGGCTTTTCGTAGTTGAATGGTTCTTCCGTCACATCGCCCTCTCCAGTGCCAACCCCCGCAGTGTAAGAGCGTGCAAGTGGAGGAAGCCTATTCGTCGGAGTGTCCGTGTCAATCTCGATGGTCGCTGTGCCATTATATGCGAGGTCTGAGTCGTAATATTCCGGTGTTGCCTGACCGTCAACAATGTCAATGAGGTTCAAGAGCGTTGTGCTGACCGCAGGGCTCGTGTCACGGTAAATTTCAACCGCAACGCATTCTTTGGCGATTCCCAAGACGAGTTTGACCCTGCGACCATTGTCAACGACCACCCCAGTGGCTGTCGGGACCTTTGTTCCTCGCTTGCTTCCACCTGCCAGAGAACCGACGATAAGTATCCCGGCGACGAGCAGCAAGAAACTTGGAAGGGCAGAGCCTAATCCTTTGGGTCTCGTTCGCACTGGAGGTTCCGGAACGCCCAGTTTCGGAATCTCAAAGACGCCGATAACTCGGTCGGGATATTGGATTGGGACAATTTCCTCCTTGATGACGCCAGAAGATTGTCGCGCTTCAGCCCTCGTGATTTCTATGAGCCCGATTCTGGTCCGAATCATGTAGCCGGGATTTTCGGGGTCACGGACAAGCCTGTAGACCCACATCTGCATACCGTCTCGAATCCCTTGGTCGTGACCTCGGTTTATGATCACAGACTTTCCGACACGCTGCATTACTTGCCCCTCAGGCAAACGGGTTGCCATCGCTTGCTGGACTGCTTGTTTGGCTGCAAGGGAAAGGGCATTGTCAATCAAGATGTCCGGCGTGACACCCGGGCGAGGAGGCGTCATTTCCAAAACATGAGCGCCATTGACAGGGACATCCAAATATCGGTCGTGGAATAGCATCTGCAGTTGAACTCCCGCTCGCCCCGCCTTCTCATCAACGATGACCCTCACCACTTTCCCATAGACAACAAACCTCGCTTTGAGTTCTCTCGCCAGCAAAGCATATTGGGTTGGGGACAGAGGAGTGGTCAACCGCAACCTTTGAATTGCCGCCTCAATTTCCGTTCGGGGGATGACTTCATATCTGCCGGTGTCTGCCAGAGCCAAAGCCACCGCATCGGCAGCCTTTCGCCCCAAAATTTCGGGTTGGTCTTTGGGCGCTTCAAAGTCCAGAACAACAACCCTTGGGACAGGAGGCGGTTTCACCTCCTCCGCCGATATTTGGGCTGCAGCGGTCCCAACCCACTGAATTGTCAAAGCGCCGATGAGAAACTGAGCAACCCATCTCCAAGCAACCAAGCGTCTCCAACGCATCTCCATTCCCCTCCGTTATCGTGTTGCGCGTTCCGGGTTAAGTCTTTTGCTAATCCTCATCGGACAACCCACAACGCGCAACCCCTTACTTGCTCACCTCGTTCGCCGTAGGCTTTGATTTCAAGCAGATACGAACCCTTAGGCAAACCGCCGTTTACGCTTCTCCCGTCCCAGACAATTCGGTGTTCGCCCATAGGCATTAATCGGCGAGGTTGAACGACCGATATAAGCCGCCCAGTCAGGGTGAAAAGTTTGACCTCAACTTCGGCAGATTCGGTCAAGGTGAAGCGAGCAATCAACTGACCACCGCGAGTCGGTTCCGTTTTGACCCCGACAATCCGCAAACCAGCACCCAACCGCCGTTCCGCAACAATCCGCAATCGCTTAACACCATCGCGCAATGCGAAGGAGTAACCGCTTGTCGTTCGCATGTAGCGGGTTTCACCAGTGTCCGGGTCAATCAGGATTAACCTAAGGTCAGATGGGACACGCTCGTTCAAGTTGTCCCAAGAGACGGTCAAGTTATCACCATTGCTGTTGGCTTCAATTACCAAATCCCAAATTTGCGGTCGGGCGGAAGGCGCCCGGACATCAGCACAAAGTAGCGTCTCACTTCGCCCCGCCCGAGCAACTGACGCAAAAGTGACCCACTCAGGAACCCATTGCCTCAGGGACGGTGGCGTCAGCAAGTCAAGGGGGTCTATGTTGTCGCTGGCTTTGGACGAGACGCCAATTTGAACTGTGCTCAGTTCTTGACCGTTGCGTGTCAGTTTCAGCGGCAGCAACCATCCATCATCGATGCCCAACCGCCCATCCATCAAAGCTTGCCTGCTTCGGGAAGTTTGAGCGGTCAGGACCATCTGGCGGGTTGGCGTGTTGTCAATAAGCAGCACCACACCTTGAGGAGCCTGCACATAGACCCAGTAGCCTTTGAACGGCTCAACAAAGACTGATGTGACATAGCCGGTAGCAAATTGGTTCAGCGCAAACAGCGTGTCGCTCAGCCAACCCCTCAATGCAGCGTCGCGCAAAGGCAATGTCTCGTTTGTCGCTCGGTTCATGACCCTCGTCCTCATCCAGTCAACCTTGAAGGGGAAGGGAGCACCAATCAACCACCATCCAGGCTTGTCAAGGACAAGTGGGAACGGTTGGTCGGAAGGAGCAGCGCCGCCGGGCTGAGTGAAGTCAACCGACTGATCAAACCGGACGAAGTAGCCTCGCCCAATGTAAACCGCATCAGCAGGCGGAGTTGGGAACCTCACATAGCGACCGCCTCTATAGCCAGTCATTGGATCAACCAAATTGGGGTCAGTGACCCAAGTTATGATGCGGTCAGTGCCGAGAAGTTGGTTGATGGTGATGCCTGTCCCTGTGTAATCGTAGGGGATGCTGATGAGTTGGACGCCTCGGGCGAAAGTGTATTGGGCTCGCAAGACGAAGTTGATGTTTTGCGTCTCAGTCGCTTCTTGGACGATGACACCTGTTCGCTCAGTTGGTGTTGAGGTGTAGCCCGGTGCCCGAACCCTGACCGTGTAAGTGCCCAACGGGACATTGGTTATGAGGTAGTTGCGCTGGTAACCAGCGACAACAGTGAACCTGTCTTCAGTCACGCCTGACGCGACAACTTCGCCGGTGGCAGGTTGGACAACTTCGACAGTCACGCCACCGACAGGCGTGCCGTCGGCGCGAGTGACACGCCCTGAAATGCTTCCGGGTTGAGCACGAGCCAATTGGATTGTCACCCTTGTAGTTGCCGCTGTCTGAACTTGGACCCCAGTGACGCTTGCAGGTTTATAGTTCGGTGCCGATGCTTGGACGGTGTAAACGCCGACAGGAACATTGGGGATGGCGAAGTTGCCTTGAGCGTCCGTTGTAGCGGAGGCAATTGTGGTGCCAGCCGAAATCACTTCAACCAAAGCTCCGGCAATCCCTTGATTGGTTTGGGCATCAACAACTTGACCTGCGATCGTCCCAGGTTCGCCGGGCAACTGGAAGTCAACCCCAGTTGTCTCTTGCCCCGGTCGGACAACAATTCCTGTGCGAGTCACCGAAGTATGGCGCGGTGCGGAAGCAGTGACATTGTAAGTTCCATTAGGCAAACCTTCAAGCCTGTAAGTTCCGTCAGCCTTTGTGGTCGTCGTGTAAACGGTCGGAATTCCTTTCGGGGGTGGGATCGGGTTCCCTTGCTCATCGCCCACCAACTCCGCCTTAACCGTCGCTCCAACTATCGGCGTAACCCCATCCAACTCGGTGACCCTACCGCTAATCGCCCCAGGCTCAAGTTTCGTCATGCGGAAGTCAAGGTTTGTGGCTTTATAGGTGAGGGCGTTGTAGGGCGGATATTCGGAACCGTGAACGGATGTGGCTAACAAACGAGTGGCTTGGTAGCCGGGCACTGAAGCATCCAAATCGTAAACGCCAGCATTTAGTCCGATAATGGTGTAGAAACCGTCCTTAAGGGAAACGCCTGAACCGAACACATTTTGCCCTACTTGGAGTCCAATTTGAGCACGAACGGTGACGCCTTCTAACGGATTGCCTTGGGTGTCTACAACTTTGCCTTCAATGACTCCAGTCCGCAGGAAGTCCATGATGTAGTGCATCAAGGTTGCCCTGTAGTTGTGGGCAATAATGACCTGATTGCAATCGCTGAAGCCTGTGTTCAGCCCCTCATAAGGGAAGAAGAAAGTGACGATGCGGTAGTCAACCCCAGGGTCACGATATTGAACGCCTGCAATTAGTCCCCCGGAAGTGTAATGGTAGACCTCAAGGGCATTCGTGCCCAATTCCACTGTGTCCATGACGAGGGCATTTTGGCAACCATCGCCACTGAAGGGAGGAACAAGAGGTGGGTCGATGCCGCCAGTCAGAGGATACGAAAATCCAAGCAATTCAATTCCGCCTGCGGAACCTCTATGCTCGGCATCTGGGTCAATGTTCTCATTGCAACCCAATCTTGTTTCGTTGAAAACCAATTGCCCCCAGTTCTGAACTCCAGATGCAAGGGTGTTACCCGGTCCTTCAAGTTTGTGCCGTTCGGGGGAAAGGGAAAGGAAGTGATAATCGCCATAGTAGCCACCAACGATGCGACTGAACCTTGCTCTAACCCAGTTAACCAGGAAGTCGTTGGACACGGAACCGTTGAGGGTCAACGCCCAACCAAGGTCTTGCCCTGACGAGATGAATAATCGCCCGCCCTGTTGAAGGAATCTGATGATTTTGTTCTGCGTGACCGGGTCTTCCAAGGTTCCGCGGTCAACCCAAAGGTTACCCGTGTAAGGGGCAACCCAGATGACACACTTTTCGGCGTGTAGCCTCTCAACTTGAAGTAGTGGATCGACGAAACGCCGTGGCAAATAGAAACCCAAAATCTCGTCAGGAATTGGACCACGACACAGCGTCCTCCACACATCCACTTGATCGCGAATGAGGGGAGCTTCACGATATGCTCCATTTGATTTGCCCTGTGCAGGGATAATGCGGATTAACGCTTCAGGTCCTTCTAACCTGTGCTCGGGCAAAAGGTCAAAATACCAAGCCTCGGCAGGGAAGGCAGGCATGTTGTAGAAAAATGAGGGCACAACATTGCCCAAACCTGCTGCTCTCTCTCGCGTCCACTTTTGTCCACAAGCGTAATCGCTGACAAGGAGAACATAGTTGGTGGTTGTAAAAGGCTTGCTCGTGAAGCCAGTAATGTTGTCGTAGCCAATGACCATTTGCTGCAGGGTTATAGTTCCCGGACCAGGAGGTGGGGGCAACCTTGGCGGCACTCCGTCATTGGGAAGGAAAATGTTGGAAAGTGAACCGAACGCAACCACACATAGACCTTGCGGATAGTTTCCAGCGTTGTCAATGGGCACAATATCAACATAAAAGTCGACGCCACCGTTAACTGCGTAGCGGCTGTTGATTACCGGAACTTTCCACTTGTTGGAGTAGATTCCGTCCCCAGCCCTTTCATCACCATGATTAGCCCGATCGCCATCATCGTAAAGTGGAATCCCATACTGCTCCAACAGGCGAAGATAACCGTCAAAAGTCCTCCCCCTAACTTGCAATTCCAGCGTGTCAATCAGTTGCCCTGTGTTCGGGTCAACGATCTTCCAGTCAGCCTCGTGAGGAATCCACGCACTATCCTGGTCTGTTGGGAAGCCGCCGTAGTGGAATGACCAAAGGAAGAGGGGATCGTCAGCGCTTTTAATCACCGCAAAGACCCTGTTCACGCCACTTTCTGGGTCAAGGACATGGGCTCGAATTGTCACTGTATCTCCCGGAAGCACTTGTCTTGGAGTCACTGATGGGAGAGTTGGAACTCCGTCCTTGTTTGCCAAGATTGGCGGGAAGACATCAAAACTGGAAATCAGCCAAATGTCCTCGTTGCCTGTTCGGGTGGAAACGAATGCTATGCGCTCAACCTTGATTTGCGGGTAAGGAGGTTGTTCCATTGGGAAGGGTTCAACCGTTGGTTGGTAATCTTGCGTCCTGTTACCGGGCGGGGAGACTTGGACGACTACACCGCCTTCGGTCAAAAGGAAGATGTCTTTGTTGCCGTTACGGTCAGAGGTAAAAGTGCCGATGTAACCTCGGCGACCTATGACACTCTCCGGGTGAGTGAAGAAAACTGCTGCAGGTTCAATGTCGTTGAAATCTCCGGATGTCAGCCTTTGGGGCTGAGAGCCATCACTTTGCATAATCCAAATGTGGAAGTATGCACCGGGCTGATTAGTTGCGGGGTCAAAATTGCTTTCAAACAAGATTCGCCCATCGGGCAAATATGCAGGATTGCGGCAGTTCCCCAAGTTACTGGTCAGTTGGCGGATTTGACCTGTTGTAAGGTCAAGTTTGAAAATGTTGTTGTTCTGCTCGAAAACAATGTCGGTGCCAGTTGGCGACCATGAGATTTTTCGGATTCCCCTCATTCCCCTGGTCCGTTGCTCAAGCAGTCCGGTTCTCAAGTTGACCGTCCATATGTCGGTTACACCTGCTTGGGAGAGAACAAAAGCGATTGCGCCTGAATCCCATGACCATGAAGGGTAAAGTTCATCTCCCTGCGTCCAATTCGCATTGGGAATGGCAGGTCTTTGGTTGCTGCCGTCCGGATTCATCAACCAAATCCTGTAGCGAGTTCCAACTGCGTCAATTTTCCCGTCATTGTTGGTGTCCACTCCGTTCGAAACGAAAGCGATAGTCCTCCTATCGGGAGACCATGCCGGCATTCTTTCATTGCTCGGAGCATCAGTGAGTTGTTGCTCAAGCAATCGTGGTTGGCGCGATGAACGAACTCGTGCTTGCCACTCCGCTCGCAGTTGGTTTTCCAAACCGGGCGTCATTTTCTGCCTTTGCATCAACCACTGTTGTAAGTCTTGCTGGATTTGTTCCGGTGAGGGAGTTAATGATTGGGGGTTGAATGGCGAGCGGGCGACAGCACCCCAGAGGACACCAATAACGAAAAGGGCAGCAAAAACACCTCGCCAAATTTTCCAATCTCTTTTTTGCATCGCCCGTTCACCTCATTGGCTTGGCAACGGCACGCGGCTTTCTCCCGTCAGTGACGATTACCCGATGGGCACGGCGTCTAAACATCTCATCGGGTAATTGCCGTTTGATCCGTTGCCAAAGGTTTTCCCGCTTCCACCCTACTCTTTCCATCCGCCTTAGACGCTCACTCAAACTTGCTGTCACCACCCAAACTTCATCCACGAATTGCCTCAATCCCATTTCAAACAAAACTGCCGCCTCAACTCCGACCAAGTTCGCTCCGCGCTGTTTCCATTCCCACACAGCAGCATTAATGATGCGGCGCATTTCAGGATGTGTCAAGCGGTTGAGCCGATGAAGCGCTTTGGGGTTTTGGAAAACCCACTGACCGACCTTTTTGCGGTCAATTTCGCCTGAGCGGTTCAAAATGGCTTTGCTAAAAGTTGCCACCAAAGCCCTCAAAACGAAACTGCCCTTTTGGGTCACCTTACGACCGACTTCATCAGCAGCAATTACGGGGATGCCTTGTCGCTGCAGTTGCCTCAAAAGTGTCGTCTTACCTGCCCCAAGACCACCGGTGATGCCAATGACCTTGCACTTCCCCTTCGCCAACCCCACTCACCTACCCTGCCTCCTGCTCCTGCGCCGTCCATCCGTTCGCTTTCGTTTCTGCTCTTCATCCATTTCACGCAGCAGTTGTTCTATCCTCTCCCGCCCAAGTTCTTCCGTAATTCCTCTAAGCAGCCTCTCTGCACCCAAGCCCCGAACCATTTCACTTGACAATCTTTTCGCCAACTCAGGGTCTTCATCCATCATCGCCACAATTTCCCTAAGCAACTTCTCTGCACCCAAGTCGCGAACGATAAAGCGAATGTTCTCTTCAAGTGTCGGATACCTGCGACTCATCGCCAACACCTCCGATGCTTCCTTTGGGTGCAAGAGGTAGGCGAGCTGAACAATTTCCCACCATCCCTCTTGCGCCAGCCTCAATAAAGTTTCCCGCAATTTTTGTCCCCTCGCAAACAGCAACAGCAAGTAATTTCTCCGTTCCAGAGGCAATTCTGGGGCGACCAAAACCCGAACGCTCAATTTGTCATCGCTGATGTAGCGACCCGACGCTTCTTCGGCAAACCGAACCAGTTGGGGGACACCTTTCAAAACCTTCCTCGGTTTCGTGGCAGTGATGATTGTGACAGTCACTTCTCGCAAATCGTTTTCCCCGACTTCTGCAAGGAAAAGGTAAGCACGAGCGATGACGCGCTTGTATTCGTCTGGCGTCAATGGGTCAGTTGGTGACTTGAATTCCAGCAAGTTGTAGCGTTGGAAGTAGTCAAAGGGAAACCATTGGACGATCTGTGCCCGCTGTGACTCATCAGCAACCACGACAGCATCCAAAGTTTTCGGTAACCTGCCGACTTCCACTTGAGTTTGCACGGGCACTCCAAGCGAACTCAAAAACCGGACGAAAACTTGTTTGTAGACGGCATCCCAGGGTGTCGCCAATTTCACTATGCCCCTTGTCCTTCAGTTTGTTTCTCCTCTGTCCCACCAAGTTCGGGGAAGACATCGCCCAAAGTTATTTGCGGGACAGTTTGCTGTTGCATGTATTCCTTCAATTGCAGTCGTTCCCGCTCTTGCGCCACTTGCCTCATGCTGAGCAAAATTCGGCGCTGTTGGACATTGACTTGGTAAACCTTCGCTTCAACTTCCTGCCCGACCTTGACAATATCTTCAGCTCGGACATTTCTGCGGGTTGAAAGTTCGTTGTTAGGGATGACGCCCTCAATTCCCGTCGGTAGTCGGACGAATACTCCGAATGGAACAATCCTTGTCACCACTCCTTTAACTTTCGCCCCAACTGGGTAATCTTGTTCGGCGGTGCGCCATGGGTCTGGAAGGAGCGGCTTTAGACTGAGGGAAATCCTTGGTGGCTCGGATGGGTCGCTCTGGTCAATTTTCACCACTGCAACTTGTATCTTTTGCCCTTCCTTGACAACTTCGGAAGGATGGTTAACCCTCGTCCATCCCATCTCACTGACATGCAGAAGCCCGTCTATGCCTCCTAAGTCGACGAAGGCGCCAAAGTCCGTGATGCGCCTAACAACTCCCTCAACAACGGCTCCCTCATACAACTTCGACAGCGTCTCCTGCCTGCGGCGCAACCTGTCTTCTTCGAGGGCGATTTTATTGGAGCAAAGCACACGCCTCCTGTCGCGGTCGATCTCGATGATTTTGACCTTGATGGTGCGACCGATGAAGTGTTCCAGCCTCCAACCTTGCGGGATAACGACTTGAGAGGCAGGAACAAAACCATCAACGCCGAGGTCAACCAGCAACCCACCTTTGACGCGGTCCTTGACCATCACTTGCAGGATTTCACCGTTTTCGTATGCCTCTTGAACTCTCTTCCACGCCCGCTCATAATCAGCCCGTCTTTTGGAGAGTAGAACCATGCCCTCGGTTTCCTCAGCCTTTGATTCCGGTCGCAGCACATAAACTTCAACTTCGTCGCCGACTTTCGCTTCTTCCAGATGGTTGCCGCCCCATTCAATGGCAGGGATGAAACCCTCCGCCTTCCCCCCGATGTCAACCATAACGCCGTCCTGTCTCACTTGAACGATTCGCCCCGTCAAGATGTCGCCTGCCCTGACAGGTTGCATTGACTCCAACGCCTTCATCATTTCATCCATGTTCTCGGTCGGCATCGTCCTCTGTTCACTCATTTCCGTCGCTCCTCCTTAGCAACTCCATCCAGCCATCGTTGGTGTCTGGGGTAGAGAAATTCAATCTGCCCGCAAAAATTTTGGCAGGCTTTTTGAGGCTTTCAATAGCCTTACAAAATCCGCTCCATCTCGCCCCAGTTGTCGCCGACTTTGATCTCGGCTACTAAGGGCACTTTCAGCCTGAAGACGCTTTCCATCTGCCGCTTGACAAATTTTGCCACCTCAAGGACTTGGTCCTCGATGACCTCCAATACCAACTCGTCGTGGACTTGCATCGTTATGTGAGCGTCGTAGCCTCGTTCCTTCAACCCTCTCCAAACAGTCACCATAGCAGCCTTCATGATGTCAGCGCTTGTGCCTTGGACGGGAGTGTTGATAGCGGCTCGTTGGGCTGCCTCCCTGAGTCGTTGGTCGGGATTGTCAATGTCCGGCAAAAACCTCCGCCGATTCATCAGTGTCCGCACAAACTTGTTTTGTCGGGCGAACTCAACGATCTGCTCAATGTAGTTGCGAACCTTCGGGAAGCGCTCAAAGTATCTGTCAATGATACGCTGCGCCTCTTCAGGCTCAATTCCCAACTGTTGGGCGAGCCCGTAGGCGCTGATGCCGTAAGCAACGCCGAAGTTCAGGATTTTTGCCTTGCGCCTCATGTCTTCCGTGACCTCTTCTGGCTTCACGCCGAAGACGCTGACAGCGGCTTGAGTGTGGATGTCTTCACCTCGTTCAAAGGCTTGACAAAGTGCTTCATCGCCAGAAAGATGAGCCAAAATCCGCAACTCAATCTGTGAATAATCGGCACTAATGAGCCTGCAACCTTTCGGTGCGATGAAGGCGCGGCGAATCTTTTTGCCCCAATCGCCCCTTGCCGGGATGTTCTGCAAATTAGGTTCGGACGAAGCCAGCCTTCCCGTCGCCGTCCCAGTTTGGTCGTAAGTCGTGTGGACGCGATTTTGCGAGTCAACGGCGCTCAACAAACCCTCGATGAAGGTGCTGCGCAACTTTTCAAGTTCGCGAAATTCCAAAACGAGCCTCGCAATTTCGTGCTCCTTTGCCAACGCTTCCAGAACGGGCGCAGCAGTTGATGGCTTCCCACCGGGCGTTCGTTTCGGCATCGGTAATTTCAAGCGGTTGAACAAAACTTCGGCGAGTTGCTGCGGTGAGCGAATGTTGAACCGAACACCCGCAATCTGGTAAATCCGCTCCTCAACCTGTTTGCTGGCTCTCATCATCTCTTCGCCCAGTTGCCGCAAGTAGTTGACATCAATCAGGACACCGTGCCGCTCCATGTCCGTCAGGACGAAAATCAAAGGCATCTCAACATGCTCCCAAAGTTCCCACATCTCAGCCTCTTTGACCTCACGCTCAAGGGTGGGTGACAGTTCCGCAATCGTCAAAGCGAGTTCGCAAACACTGGCGGGCACAGAGATTTTGGGTTCTCGTGTCGTTGAATCCTGCCAATCAATTTGCCACTTCGTCGCAACCTTTCGTTCAAGGGCAATCCGTTGAAGTTCGTAATCGCTTTGCCCTGGGTTGAGAAGATAGGCAAGCAGTTCAGTGTCCTCAAAACCGTGCGGGTCGCGACCAATCCGTTCCAGTTCGTCACCGCTGATTTTGATTTGGTGAAGGAGTTCCTTGAAGCCATGAGCGACCTTGACGATTGTCGGGTCGCTTAAAAGCGCCAAAAGCCTTTCCCGAACGGATGCGCTCCTTTGGACGGTGGGGGCGAAAAGCGAACCCAAAACTTGGTCCACCTCCCCTTCTTTTCCCTCCCCCGTCACATAAGCGACCTCGTTACCAAAAGCCAGCGAAAAGCCGCGCAAAGTGGCGGTTCGTCCGACACCGACAACATCAACGGCAATGGCAACGCGCCCATGTTGCCTGACAGCATTGAGAAGTTCCTGCCACTCATGCTCCGTTGTGATCACCTTGCCCTTGACCGCTTGTTGCACGCCCAACAAATCAAGCAAACCCAACTCCTCAAGCAAACTTCGCATCTCTAATTGCAAAAGCATTTCCGCAGTTTCTTTCGTGCGGATTCTCCACTTACTGACCGCAAGTTCAGGCAAGTTCAACTCCAACGGGGCATCGGTCTTGATGGTTGCGAGTTGCTTGCAAAGCCTTGCTTGTTCGGCGAAGCGAACGAGGTTTTCTCTGATGCGTGGAACGGTAACCTTTGAAGCATTCTCCAAAACGGCTTCAAGAGAACCAAACTGTTGCAGCAATTCTCTTGCTGTCTTCTCTCCGATTCCGGGGACGCCGGGCAAGTTATCGGAAGTGTCTCCGGCAAGCCCTTTCAGGTCCGGGATAAGTTCGGGTGGAACACCAAACTCTTGCTTGACCCGTTCGGCATCGTAACGCTCCATCTCGCTGATGCCCCGCTTAGGCATCAAAACGGTCACTCCGTCACCGACCAACTGAAGGGCGTCCATATCGCCCGTGACCAAAACGACTTGCAAGCCCTTTTGCTTCGCCTGCTGGACGGCTGCACCCATCAAATCGTCGGCTTCATAGCCTTCAATCTCCCAAAAAGGGATGCCCATCGTCTTGAGCACTTGCTTGACCAAAACGACCTGTGGTCGGAAAGCGTCGGGCGCTTTTGCCCTTGTCGCTTTGTATTCTGCGAAGGCTCGGTGGCGGAATGTGGGTGTCGGGGCATCAAAAGCCACAACGAGGTAATCAGGCTTCTCGTCTCGCCACAATTTGAGCAGCATCCTCAAAAACCCGTAGACTGCATTCGTAGGAGTTCCGTCTTTCGTGGAAAGGGGCGGGACAGCGAAAAAGGCTCGAAACAACAAACTGTGACCGTCAACGACAACCAGTTTCGGCATGGCAAATCACCAACACTCATTTGATGGTCGAGCGTTGCGAGTTGCGCGTTACGGCTTGGGAAGCAAAGGCGAAGACGGCTCTCAATGCTTCGGGCGTTAGGGTCGGATAGTTTTCTAAGATTTGCTCCACAGACCAGCCTGAAGCAAGCAGTTGAAGAATGAAAGCAACGCTCAGCCTCGTCCCCTTGACAACTGCTTTCCCCTGCAAGATATTTGGGTCGCTGTGGATGTATTGCCGCCAGTCCATGTCCCATCAACTCCATTCAAAAAGTTTGCTGTTGCCCAAAGTTTTGTGCAAGTTTGGTTGTGAAGCGCCCGACAGCAAGGTGGTGGCAACGCAAACATCAAGCCACTGTCTCAAGCACACGGTAGATGATGTAAACCAAAGGCATCCCCACAATTGAAGGCAACAGCACGGTTAAAAAGGCTTGACCGATTGTGAAGCGATAAGTCTCCCGGATTGCAAAAACGGTCAACAACACCCACCAAGCGTGGACGCCGATAGCAAAGACGAACCAAAGGTGGCTAACAAAACCCGTGTTCAGGTCAGGTTCGGCGAGAGCAACTGCAATCAGCGCTGCAGGCAAAACAAGCAACAAAGGCGAACAGGCAATCCCTGTCGTAGCGAGCAAACTCAGCCCTCGCGGTGGTCCGCCCAAAAGTTCTGCAACCAAGTTCAGCACAGCCGCTTTGATGAACCAAAGGGCTGGCGGGAAAATGAAGGCGTAAAAAACGACCAAGTTCCAAGAAGGCAAGTTTTTGATGAGCCATGAAAGCACGAAACCGCCGTTTTCATGGGCATAGCGAGTCCCCAAAGCCAAACTCAAGCCTTGAAAGATTGTCAGCCAAAGTGCAGGCAAGATTGGCTTCTCGTCAGCCGCTTGTTGCAGGGTGTGTATGGGGCGAGCCAAAACCCTTACTCCCCACCACCACGATTCGCAAAAAGTCTGGACGAAGCGAGTTTGCCTCCACGACTTCCAACCTGAAGAAACTTTGCCGACCGCTTCGCTGAGCCAATTCCAAACTACTGCCGCTCGTCCCATCATCTAAGCCTCACCTGCCTAAGTCGTTGGTTTTTACCTCAAGTTTGCTGCGCCCTGCCAAAACAGCGCTGATATACCGATGCCGAACTTTCCGTCCACATGAAGCAGCAAAGGCTTCGTTAACAAACTTTTGGGCAACGGCGCTGCCAACTTTGTCCCGAAAACCCGCTCAATTATGCCTCTCTTTCGCTCCAGCACCCAAACTGGCGCGCTTTCGGGTAAGTTGACTTGCCGCCTCGCATCGCGAATTGCGTCGTCCAAAGTGCCCAATTCGTCAACCAAGCCGAGACTCTTCGCTTGCCTCCCCGTCAAAATCCGCCCATCAGCGACTGCTCGGACTTTCTCAACGGTCAATTTTCGCCCTTTCGCCACATCGGAGATAAATTGCTCGTGGACATCTTTAAGCAACCGCTGGACCAATTCCCTCTCCTGTTGGGTCATGCTTCGGAAGTATGAGCCTGTGTCTTTGAACTGACCTGCCTTAAGGGTTTCGGGTTTGATGCCCAAGTTCGCAAGTAGCCGTTCCAAGTTGACTGATTGCCAAATGACGCCGATGCTTCCCGTCAAGGTTGACGGGAGCGCGTAAATTTTGTCGGCAGCGCAAGCGACATAGTAGCCACCCGAAGCGGCGACATCGCCCATCGCAGCGATGACTGGTCGCCCTGTCCGTTCCTTGAAATGCCTGATGGCACTGAAAATCTCCTGAGCAGCGGCTGCACTTCCGCCGGGACTGTCGATGTAAACGACGAGCGCCTTGACTTTTGGGTCGCGGGCGGATTTTCGGAGCAAGTAGGAAACGGTTCTCGCTCCTGTGACATCGACCAGCAAAGTCGATTCGCTTTCGCCACTGTCCAAGATACCTTCAATGGGCAGCATCGCTATACCGACCAAACCGAACGACCTGAAAGCGAAGAAGCCCCAAATAACTGTTGCAGCGATGATTCCCAAGACGAAGCAACCCAGACAACTTCGCCACCTTTGGCGTTCCATTGCCATCACCGTTCAAAATTCGCGGAAACGCTCAACTAACGGTCGGATAGTTTGGGCGATTGTGTTAAAAGTTAGCAGGAAGTAGCCCGCGAATTCTCGCGGGAACAACAACGACACTGAAACGGTCGTCCCACGGGGCAAGAAGGGGTTGCGGATTGGGATTTCTATTGCCGGCAATTTTGGCTGAGCTGGTGCCGGGTCGTAGGGACCTTGGAACACGACCCGAAGGTATCCGCGATAGAAGTGCTTGTCGGGCTTGGGATTTTGGAAGCCTGAGTGAACCCTCGCCAAGTCCCTGTCACCGCCGTATCGGACGATTTCCTCCTCCACGATTTCGGGCGGGAAGTGAGGGTTCTTGGCAATGAACGGGAGCAGGAAGCCAATTTCAACGACCAGAGGCTGATAATGCTGATGCCAATACTCGCGCCACGCTTCCAAAGTGCGGGCAGCGTTATGGACAAGCCAGTTCAAAACCCCAACGACTTGCTCCAGAGTGTATTTAGGCGTCGTTTCCAAACCTCCCGACTCCTCCCATTTCTCCCACGGGAAGGAATTGAAGCCCGCATCAAGCCACTGGGAGAGTTCTCGCCATGCTGAACTTCTCGGTCGCTTAGCCAACTCCCCCAACGCCGAAAAGATGGGGGCATCGAAGCCAAGCCAATGGACGATATAATCGCTGCCCAAAAATGACTTGGCAAAATTTGGAATGGCGTAAGGATCCGGCAACTCTAAGGGCAACTGGGTCGGTAAAGGCTCAGCGTCCCTCGGCGGTGTCGCCAACACGCCAGATGCCAACAAAATCGCTTGAACGAATGGGTTGCCGATGTCCTTCCCGTAAGCCTTAGCAGCCTCTACTGCTTGAGCAATTCTCCTTTGCACTTCCGCAGTTGGAACGACTTCAAGCAGAAACTGGTATTCGCGCCAAAGCACTTGAGCGACGGACGGAAGGGCGACTTCCAAAGATTCGGGCGGTGCACCGAAGAACCAAATTTCGCTCCGAGGTTTCCTGATGCCCCACGAAGAAAGCTTCTCGTGAATGAAAGCGTAACGGCGAATCAACCTTCGCTTCCATGTGGTCGGCTTCATTGACTTCGGGTATGCAGCAAACTTATCGGCGATGTCAACAGTCACCGCCATCGTCTCGCCTCTGATGCCAATTAGGTCTACTGGCGGTTCTTTCATGCCCCACCATTCAGCATCATATAGGACTCGCTCGCAACCTGCTACCAGTTTCAAGTAAGTTGCGGCGGCGTGTTGTTTCATCGCAAAATAATCCACTGTGCGGTCACGCTCCCTTGCTAACGGCTAAAGGGTTGTTCTTGCCAAAGTATAGCACGGACGGCGGTGATGAAATTGCAGTGGCGGTTGGTTTGTTCGCCCCCTCTGCCAGGTTCGTGGAACATGGCTGTGGACGAGGCAATGTTACTGGCTCACTCGGCAGGGTTGACAATTCCGACGCTGCGGCTTTATCGGTGGTCGCCACCCGCTGTTTCAATTGGGCTGTTGCAGCCCATAGAGAGCATCAGTGAAGAGGCTTGTCGTCAACTCGGTTTCAACATCGTCCGTCGCCCTTCGGGTGGGGGCGCTGTCTTGCACCAGCACGAAATCACCTATGCTGTCGTCGTTGATGGGCGAGTTTGCCCTGAGGGCAGTTCGGTCATGGCAACTTACCGTTGGTTGGCAAAAGGGCTTACTGCCGGGCTCAGGAAGTTAGGGATTGAAGCATCGCTGTCCAATTCGAACGACCGAAATTGCCCTTCACAGCACCACATCGCTTCATTTTGCTTCGCCAGGACGAGCGCTGCAGATTTAACCGTTGAGGGTCTCAAGTTGGGAGGGTCTGCCCAAGCGCGCCGACGCCATTTCCTGCTGCAACACGGTTCCATCCCGCTTCGACTGGACACTGAAACAATTGAGCAAATTTTCGGCTTGAGCGGGCGAAAGAATTTCACTTGCTTGGAAGAGGTTCTGGAGCGCGAGGTTTCCCCTTGCGAATTCGTTGAGGCTCTTGTGGCGGGCTTCTCGGAGGCATTAGGCGTTTCTTTCATTGTAAGCGGCTTAACGCCGACAGAATTGCGGTTCGCCGAAATTCTTTTCCAGCACAAATACAACACCGAGGAATGGACGAAGGAACGAAAAGTTCGCACGGAGTTGCCATCAAAGGTGACGGAAATCCTGAAGCAGAGCGAACCTTAAATGAGCAATTGCCTTGCCCAGTTCCGGAGTTTGCTTGCCTATTGACATACCTTGCCGACTGCCTAAAAATGTTTTGCCGACTATCACGAACGGAAAAGACGGAGTGAGGTGAAGATGGCAACAAGTCCTGCCATCACGAACCGACGCGAACATAGTTGGTGGGTTTGGTTCCGACGGACAGGAGGCATGACCATGATGCGACCCATCGGTCCCGACCGAGGTGAATGTTTTGTTCGTCGCTGGAGTGATTCCCTTCTACCTGCCAGAGAACTTCAACGAAGGAGGGATGACGATGGGTTGCATCAAGGAAGACACGCCGAGAAAAATGAGAGGGCTCAAATGTCGGGAATGCGGCGCTTACTACCCGCTGGAAGCGCTGCATGTCTGTGAATTTTGCTTTGGTCCCCTCGAGGTTGACTATGACTACGATTACCTCCGCACAATCGTTTCCCGTCAGAGCATCGAAAGTGGTCCGCCAAATTTATGGCGATACAAGGATTTGTTGCCAGTTGAGGGCGAAAATTTGGTCAACTTGGGAGCAGGGTTCACGCCACTCATCAAATCTGAGAGGCTTGGCAAGAGGTTGGGCTTACGCAATCTCTTCATCAAAAACGACACAGCCAACCCAACATGGTCGTTCAAAGACCGAGTCGTTTCCATCGCTGTGACGAAAGCCATTGAATTTGGCTTTGACACCGTTGCCTGCGCATCAACGGGCAATTTGGGCAACTCGGTGGCTGCCCACGCTGCTCACACTGGCTTAAGATGCTTCATCTTCATCCCAGCCGACCTTGAATTGGGCAAAGTCATCGGTTCGCTCATTTACAACCCCACTCTCGTCGCAGTCAAAGGTAACTACGATGAGGTCAACAGGCTATGCGCCGAAATTGCTTCAACGATGGGTTGGGGCTTCGTCAACATCAACTTGCGACCCTACTACGCCGAAGGCTCAAAAACTTTGGGCTTTGAGGTTGTGGAGCAACTGGGTTGGAAAGCGCCCGACCACATCGTTGTCCCAATGGCGTCAGGCTCGCTGTTGACGAAAGTCTGGAAGGCGTTGAAAGAACTTCATCGGTTGGGTCTGATTGACGAGTTGCACACGAAAGTTCATGGGGCTCAGCCTGAAGGCTGTTCACCCATCGTGCGGGCATTCAAGGAAAACGCCGAGTTTGTCCGACCAGTTAAACCCAACACAATTGTCAAGTCGTTGGCAATCGGCAACCCAGCCGACGGGATTTACGCTTTGCAAGCCATGCGAGAAAGCGGGGGCGTCGCTGAAGCGGTAACCGATGATGAGGTCATTGAGGGCATTAAATTGCTGGCAGAAACGGAGGGGATTTTCACCGAGACAGCAGGCGGCGTCACGGTCGCCGTGCTCAAAAAACTCGTCGAGCAAGGCATCATTGGCAGCGACGAAACCGTCGTCGCCCTCATTACGGGTTGCGGTCTGAAAACTCAAGAAGCCGTCTCTGACAGAATCGCCCAACCTATCGTCATTGAACCCAACTTGAGAGCCTTTCAAGAGAGGTTTGCCAGTTTGACTGCTGCGACAAGGTGATGGTGCTTTTAGATGAGGTGAAAAGGATGCTGACGCAGACCCAAGTAGACATTCAAATGAGCGCAGATTTCAGTTTCTTGCCGACGAGGCGAGTTTGTCAATGCCAGCCGGGGAGGCTTAACTGTTTGACTCGGCAGGAGATGCTGGAGTTGGGGTCAACAGTCATTGATGTCAAGCAGCGTCACCGATGGCAGGAAAATCACCCGGCGCGTTTCATCCCGCAAGTGCCAGAGAAGTTCATCAAATTGTTCTCCCACAAAGGAGAAACCGTTCTTGACCCCTTCTGCGGCTCTGGCACAACCAATGTCGTTGCCCTGCAATTAAAGCGTTCATCCATCGGCATTGATGTGAACCGCAGGTCTGTGGAGATGACTTATGAACGATTGAGGGCTACCGCTCGAAACCTTTTCGCCGACGATGAAGCACCAACTCACCACCGAGTCGTTCATGGCTCTTGCCTTGAGGTGCTCCCGCTTATTCCTACGGGTACAATTGATCTGATTGTCACTTCGCCGCCTTATTTTGATGTTGTGGATTATGGAGATGACCATCCAGAGCAGTGGGGCAACATCCATGACTACGGTGAATTCCTGAAGAGAATGGAAGCAGCGTTTGCTGAAATGAAGCGGGTGCTTAAACCAGGCGGTTGGATGGTTGTCGTCACGCAGGATGTGTTCAAGAGTTACGCCAAATGTCCCATCCATGCCGACTACATTTTCATCTGCCGTGACAAGTTAGGTTTTGAAGTTTGGAGCACGCAAGTTTATATCCTGAACTACAGCACAGGTGGGCGCCTCGTCTATGGCTATCCCAGCAGTTACTATCCGAAAAATGACCACGAGTTCATCGTCGTCTTCCGAAAGCCGAGGTGAGAGGGTTGGCAAGGGAGTGGGAAGATGTGAAGCGAAACATTAGCCTGTTAAATGAGTTGCTCAGAGAGATAGGCACGAGTGTAGAGCAGATCGTGCAGGGTTACCCTGAAGGTGACCTTTACCTTCGGTTGTTGGGACTAAAGGAGGAATGGACGGAACAGGACAGCAAATTCGTGGAAAAACTGGTTAGAGGAACACGCCATCATCGAAACCATCGCGATGTTAGGACATACATCGGCGATTTATTGCTCGGCTGGGTGGTTCAAGATGCGGTGACGATGCTGCTGCGAAAGGCGGGTTACGAGTGCCTTCCTGCAGGCGCTGATGCTGCTCGGCAATTGTTGACGGGGCGACAAGTCACGGAAGAACCTGACCTATGGCTGAGAACTCCTACTGGCGAAATATGGTGGCTCGATGTGCTGACTGATTACCCGATGAAGCGGGGAGCGCTATCTTACTGGCTTGAGAAAAAACGCTGCGATTTGCGAGACAACAAATTCAAACGACTGATGGAAAAGAGGGAGGAAGGAGCACAGGTTGGACTTATCGGTGTTTCCATCGGAACGAAAAAATACTTTGGTTTGGCGCTTACTGATGACTTGATGGAAGAGTTGGAAAATCCGCCGAAACGAAATCGCAGGATTCAACGCATAAAAACTCATTGGCCATACGGAGGCAAACCAGCGATTTCGCTCAACCTTCGCCTTTTGGGCGTTCAGTTCCATCCGTTCCACGAATTTCCAAAGGGGTTACCTTTTGTCACGGAGCAAACAAAAGGCAAGGAGGGATGATTGATGCCGGTTAAGGTTCGCATTCCGACACCACTGCAAAGTTTGACGGGCGGTGCCGCTGAAGTCGAAGCGGAAGGGAAGACGGTGCGGGAGTTGATTGAGGATTTGGAGCGACGATATGCAGGCATAAAGGCAAGGCTGTGCGATGAGAGTGGCGAAGTTCGCAGGTTCGTCAACATCTTCGTCAACGACGAGGACATCCGATTTTTACAAGGGTTGGATACCGAACTGAAAGAAGGCGATGAGGTCTCCATCATCCCCGCCATCGCTGGAGGATCAAAGTGAGGGGCGGGAGATGATTGACAGTCACGGACATAAGCGGCATAGGGAGGCGAAAAGTTATGGCGACGACTAAGCGAAGGGTTCAGTTGGTCTACCCGAAGCATCTCGTTGACAAGCCAATCCTATGGCAATTGGCTCAAAAGTTTCAGGTCATCACCAACATCCGCAGAGCCAATGTGGACGCTGAGTGCGGTTGGATTGATTTGGAACTTGAAGGCGAAGAGGACGAACTGGAACGAGCAATCGAGTGGCTCAGACAAGTGGGTGTGGAAGTCAACCCAGTGGAACGGCAGGTGATTGAGTAGTCGGTGGCAAAAGACGAAAGTGTCAAGGGCATTGTGGTCTCCCTGCGGGGAACTCGTCGGCGTCACGATTTTGAACGCATCAAAGCGGGTCACATCATTAAAGCCGAAACGAACCAAAGGGAAGACGAAAAAGCAAGAGGTGATTCGCCAGTGACTTACCATGTCTTGCTTATTGACGGCGAAGGCGGTTGGATAACGGCGGAAGTGCCAGCGTTGCCCGGTTGCGTGTCCCAGGGACGAACGAGAGAAGAGGCACTGTCCAACATCCGAGAAGCCATCACCGCCTATCTGGAGAGTTTACGAGCCAGAGGAAGACCCATTCCCGAAGATGTGCCCATCTTAGAAGTCACAACCGTCACTGTAGAACTGGCGGAGGTCGTCCAATGAAGTTGCCCATTGTTTCGTGGAAGGATGTGGAACAGGTATTGGGCAAATTGGGGTATGTCTTTGACCGTCAACGAGGCAGTCACCGAATTTATGTGAGGGCACAGCCACCAGACACGATCTCGGTGCCTCAGCATCGCGAAATTGCTAAAAGGGACGCCGAAAAGCATACTGAGACAGTTGGGTCTGAGCGTTGAGGATTTTGTTGCTCTTGTGCGAGATTGCTGAGCAAAGCAACTCGTCGTGTTCGTCGTCATCAAAATCCATAGCCAACGAATTTGAGCGTTTGCGTTCAATCAAGCAAGAGGAGGTGCTTGTAGGGAATGCAGGCTACTCTTTCCGTTGAACTGCAGACGGTGAGAGGCGCTGAACTTTTGGTTGAATGCTTGGTTCGTGAGGGCGTTGAGTATATCTTTGGCATCTCAGGCGGTGCTGTCATTGAGATTTGCGACGCTCTATACCACTACCGTGACCGCATCAAATTCATCTTGAACCGCCACGAACAAGGCGCTGCCCATATGGCAGACGGCTACGCGAGGGCATCGGGGAAAGTCGGCGTTTGCTTGGCTACAAGTGGTCCAGGAGCAACGAACCTGACGACAGGTGTAACGACAGCCTACATGGATTCGGTCCCCATCATAGCCATAACGGGTCAGGTCCCAACTTACAACATAGGGCGTGATGCTTTTCAGGAAGCCGATATTTTCGGCATTCTGATGCCCTCAGTTAAGCACAACTACATGGTCCGTGACCCCTACGACATACCTCGCATCGTCAAGGAAGCCTTCTACATCGCAAGCACAGGTCGACCGGGTCCGGTCCACATCGATATTCCGCGAGACATCTCTCGCAGCCCAGTTGACTTGGACAAGGTTGAATTTCCTGAAGAGGTCAACATCCGAGGTTACAAGCCGACCATCCGAGGACACCCGCTGATGGTCCGACAAGCAGCCGAACTGATCATGCAAGCGAAGAAGCCAATCCTTTACATAGGCGGTGGCGTCATTAAGTCTGGAGCGAGTGAGGAAGTCCGCGAGTTGGCGGAACGATGCCAAATTCCTGTCACTTACACTTTGATGGCTAAAGGAGCATTCCCGGACAATCATCCGCTCTGCACGGGCATGCCCGGAATGCACGGGACAGTCGCCGCCAACTTCGCTTTGAATTTCTCCGATTTGGTCATTTGCGTTGGTGCCAGATTCGATGACCGTGTAACAGGTGACTTGAAAGAGTTCGCCAAACACGCCAAGAAAATTCACATCGACATTGACCCTGCTGAGATCGGCAAAAATGTAAAGCCCGATGTGCCGATTGTAGGCGACGCCAAGACGGTGCTGCGGCAACTTTTGGAATTGCTGCCGCCTAAGCGCCACGATGAGTGGCTTAGGCAAATCGAGGAGTGGAAACGAGAGTTCCCATTGGTTTACGACCGAAACGGTAAACTCAAGCCGCAGTATGTCATTGAGACGCTGGCAAAAGTTACCGGCGGTAACGCAACCATTGTTACCGATGTCGGGCAACATCAAATGTGGTCAGCCTTGTTCTACCCCTGCCACCGTCCTCGTCAGTTCATCTCATCAGGTGGTTTGGGAACAATGGGCTTTGGTCTCCCAGCGTCGTTAGGGGCAAAATTGGCGCGACCTGACGATTTGGTCGTCGCCATCGTCGGCGATGGTGGCTTCCAAATGACGATGTATGAACTGGCAACAGCCGTCGTCTACAACATCCCAGTCAAGGTGGTCATCATCAACAACTTCTTCCTCGGCATGGTCAAGCAGTGGCAAGACCTGTTCTTCGGTAGCCGTTACAGCGGCGTGGAACTGACAGGCAATCCTGACTTCGTGAAAATTGCTGAAGCCTTCGGAGCAGTCGGTTTCCGAGTTACGGAAGAAGACGATGTTGAGAAAGTCCTGATGCGGGCGATGGAGATTGAAGACAAGCCCGTCGTCATTGACGCTTGGGTTGACCCCGATGAACATGTTTACCCGATGATTCCGTCGGGTCGTTCAGTGAAGGACATCATCGTCCATCCCAAGTTGCGGGAGAAAGTCAAACGCGAACTGGCAAGGCACGCAGCATAAAAATGAGTGCGAAGTGCCGGGTGCGGAGTAGTGACAAAAATTTCCTGTCAATCGCACTTTGCACTCCGCACCCCGCACTATGAAAGGGCGAGGTGTTTGATGATGACCGTGTTGGCGATTTTGGTCGTCGCAACAGCACTGTTGGGCTTAGCCTATCGTTTTTACGGGTCGCTTTTGGCGAGGCGAGTCATGCAGTTGGATGATAGCCGCCCAACGCCTGCTCGCACCATGCGGGATGACCGAGATTATGTCCCAACCCATCCTGCCGTTCTCTTCGGTCACCACTTCGCTTCTATTGCGGGTTTGGGACCTCTTCTCGGTCCAGCCATCGCTGTCATTTGGGGATGGTTGCCAGCCTTGATTTGGATTTTGCTCGGCAGCATCTTCGTCGGCGCCGTTCACGATTTTGGCTGTTTGCTCACTTCCATCCGCCACAAAGCCCGCTCCATCGGCGACATTACCGAAGAAGTTATGAGCCACATGGCAAGGATTTTGTTCCTCTTGTTTGCGATTTTCGCTATGTCGTTGGCGATGGGGGTCTTTGTCCTGAACATCGCCCAACTTTTCTCGCCAGGTGAAGGTGGTGCTGAAAGCGGTCATGTCCCCGAAGCCGTTTTACCAAGCCTCATGCTCATAGTCATTGCCATCACTGCCGGCATTTTGAGGTATCGCTTCAACTTTGATTTGTTGCCGCTCACAATTATCGGTGTCGCTGCTTCGCTGTTTTTTTGTCTGGCTTGGGACGATTTTCCCACTCAGCGGTATTGGCGGGATTGCTTTCACCCCATCCCTCTGGACATACGCCTTGATGGTCTATGCATACCTCGCATCGGTTTTGCCCGTTTGGCTACTCCTCCAGCCGCGAGACTACCTCAACTCGTTCCAGTTGTTTTTGGGGATGGGGCTGCTTTTTGCCGGCGTTCTTATCGGCGGTTTGTCTGGAAACTTGCGTTTGGCTGCACCGGCAGTTAACTTTCACGCTGAAAACCTTCCGCCGATTTTCCCCATGCTCTTCATCACTGTCGCTTGCGGTGCGGTTTCAGGTTTCCATTCACTTGTGGCTTCCGGCACGACTTCCAAGCAGTTGGACAGAGAGCCATGCCCTGCCAGTCGCGTATGGTGGCATGCTGACGGAAGGTTTGCTCGCCACTTTAGCTTTGCTCGGTGTCGCCGCTGGATTCACGGCGGTTGAGTGGGCACAAAATTACGCCGATTGGAAACTTGCGGGCGCCAAAGCCCTTTCCAACTTCGTTCACGGCGCTGGTTTTTTTTGGTCGCTCAAACGGGAGTGCCCCACAACCTCGCAAAAGTTTTCGTCGCCACAGTCGCTGTCGGTTTTGCCTTGACAACTCTGGACACAGCCACGAGGCTCATCCGCTACAACATTCAGGAACTTGGGACGGCTTTTCGGCTGAAGCCCATCACCAACCCATACATCGCCACAGGCATAGCTGTTTTGCTCATCGGCTTCTTCGCCTTGCTGAAAATTCCCGATCCAGTGACTGGTCAACTCAAGCCTGCTGGGACAATTTTGTGGGCGCTTTTCGGAACATCAAACCAGTTGCTTGCCGGGTTGGCTCTTTTGGTCGTCACCCTTTACCTCCGTTCCCTCGGTCGCCCCACAGTCTTCACTGCCGCCCCTATGGGCTTCATGTTGGTCGTGACCATCTCAGCACTGTTGCTCAGCATCCGCAACTTCTTCCTTCAAGCCAACTGGTTCCTTTTGGGCTTTTCGTGCTTGATTCTCGCACTCGCAATTTGGCTTCTCGTTGAGGCAGTGCTCACGCTGAAGCGACAACCAGTTCCCACCCAAGTTGCCAAGTGAAACTCACTCAGTCAGTTATGATGCTTTCGCTGGTCAGGTAGAAAAGCCTCAAGACAATCCAGAAGGTCAAGGTGGTCGTTCCGCCAATTATGAGCCCATAGGCGAAAGGGCGGAATTTGTGGAAAGCCCGATAGCCACCGTAGCGCAGAATCGCAGATTTGAGCGCCCACCCGATGAAAATGGAGAGCCAGTATCGGTCAATGGGCCAACCATACCAAGCAACGAAACCCAAAGGGTGCAGCGGGAAGCCAACAAAAGTCAGCCTCAACTTAATCAGCAACCAGCAAGTCAACGCTCCAATGATCAGCCCCCACCAGTGATGCGCTGTCAGCGGGCGGACGGTCGTCAAGTATTGGGCGATGAGATTCGCCGTGTTCAGTGATGAACCCTGAGCCCACCAACTCAACTTGGGAACGCTGTAGGTGTAAATCACCGTCGGAATGGTGAAGTGGCAGACCAAAAGGCTGAGCAAGATGGCAGCCAAAATCCAAAAAGCAGTGGATGACCTCAAAAGTCCCACTGAAGTGCCGAGCCTAAACGAGTTGACCAAATAGCCCGAAGCCATTGTCGCAGTGCTGCGAATTTGAACCCAACTCATCGCCGTCAGCAGGACAATGTTCTTTGCGCCAATCCTGTCTTTGCCGAAGATGTCAAAGAGGACTTGGTTGACCCTGAAGGGAGCGGAGTAGATGTAAATGCCAGTTTCAGCGACGATTCTGGCGACGATTAAAGCGGCAACAACTAAGCCTAAAAGCATCGCAGCCGCCCAGAGAACTGAAACGCCAGCAACCCATTTTGACCAAGCGAGCAACCCGACAAAAACCACCACAAAACCAACCAGCGCCCACGATTCTGCAGGGACAGACTCCCGTGTCTGTCCAGAGACCGTGCGGATGAATAGCAGATGGCGAAGTGTTGACGCAACGATTTCGGCAAGGTAATGCCTCGCTACCCACAAAATCGCAATCGCCATAACGGTGTAAGCGGCGATGGACTGAAAGGTTAGAAACTCGGCGTGATACATGTCAATGCCGACTGCCATCCTGATGGCAATCTCGGTGTGGCGCAGCAGAAGGAAAAACCAAAGGCTGAAACCGACTTCCCTTGAAAGCAAGTAAGCGATGCCGACCATTTCTGGGTAAAAGTGAGCGAGCAAACCGTTGTAGGCGGTAAGCGGTCCTGACGGGAACAAAGGCGCACCGGGCGCTAAGCCGAAAAGTTGGGCGAGAGTCCTTTGGAGTTGAGGGTCTGGAACTTGCGGGAAGTAAAGGTGCAAGCCCCTCATTGAAATGGGAACTGCCGCAGCGAAAAATCCGAGCCAGAAAAACGGGCTGAAGAAAACCCTCGGCAAACCGCCCCTCTCTTCGCCAGCAAGTTCCATTGGGACTTGAGTTAGCGGGTAAAGCAACCTTTCGTGCTCTTCCCACTGGCGAGCCATCAAACCGCAAAGGCAAACCAACAGGGCGTAAATCCCGAAAAGATAAGGCGTCCAGACCAGAAGCGGGATGAGCCATTCACCGAGCGGCATTTTTGCACCAGCCGGCATGCCTTCATACGCCCACAAAATTGCCGGGTCGCGAAATTGGAGTGATGGGACAAGCCATGAGGGCAAATGGGGCGTGAAAAGGTTGAACCACTGGCTTTGGGGCGAACTGTAGTAAACGAGACCGAGCAAGTTGAGGTAGAAGTGAATGCCAAACTCCTGACCAGGAATGGCTGCAATCGCTGTCAATAGGGCGAAGATGAAAGCCAATTCGGTGCGAGTTAACGCCAGTTTCGGCGTGACCTTTTTGACGAGCGCATTGATGAGCACGATGACGAGGAACAGAGGGACGACTCCGCGAGGCAAATATCCTGTGCCCAAAATTTCGTGCCTGAGCAAAGCAGCCCAACCGCTGACAACGGAAAAACCCGCTACAAGGGCGAGCGTTAAGATGACAGCCGCCCACCGAACTTTAGGCTGAACTGCTTCTTCAGCGACCACAGGCAAAGGCTTCGCCACTTCCATAAAGCCCAACCCCTTTGCCATTTGCCTCTTGCAATGCTCTTTACCTGAGACATCACCCGACGGGCACTTTCCATGCCTTTCGTTTGTCCAAATTGATGCGAACGAACAAAATGACGAACGGTGCGAAATCGCCATCAAAAAGTTTGCGACTAAATTCGGGTTGCGGGTTAAGGGTTGCGAGTTGAGGGTTCTCAACCCATTGACGCTCGAACCCGCAACGCCAAGTGGAGTGGGTGATAGCATTGTCAAGGGCGAACGAAAATACGAAGCGGACAAAGTTCCTGCTTAACGGGTTGCGGCTATTTGCTACCGCCCTGTTCATCGCTCTGGCAATCAAGGCAGTGCGATGGGGCGAGATGGCGGAAGCGATTCGCCACACATCTTTTTTGGCTGCGATTGTCGCCGCCTTAATTTACGCTTGTCTGCAATGCCTGTCGGCGACGAGGTGGTGGAGCATAGCGAGGGCGTCAGGGATGCCGCTCAACTGGAGCGATGCCGTCGCAGCCTTTTACACGGGCATGTTTTTCAACCTCTTTTTGCCCGGCTTAGTCGGTGGCGACGCCGTTCGTGCCCTCTTGGCTGCCAGAAAAACGCAACACTCCCTTGCGAGTTCGTTCGGCATAGTTTACGCTGACAGAACTGTCGGGTTCATCGCCATGTTGCTCGTCGGGACATGGGGCGCTTTGTCTTTGCACTTGGCAAACAGCCAACTCGTTTGGCAACCTCTGGTCTTGGGAGCACTGTTCGCAGTCGGTCTCACAGCGGTCATGGTAGCCCTCGCTTTCTTCATCAGCCAGAAGTGGCGAAGTCAATGGGGCGAGCGGATAGGGAGGTTCGCCAACGGCATCGTCTCTTTCCTCAAGCGACCAAATACAGGTCTTGCGGTTTTCGCAATCGCCTTAACTTACCACTTGTCACTGACTGCAACGCTCATGTTGCTGGGGCAAGCAGCAGGTATCAAATCTCAACCGTTTAGCGCTTACGCTATGGTCGTAGCAATCGCCACCGTCATAGGCTCTCTGCCCATAACCCTTCACGGGCTGGGAGTGAGGGAGTTAGCGAGTGTCAAGTTGTGGGCTTTGTTGAATGTCTCGCCAGAGCAAGCGATGCTATGGGCATTGCTTTGGCGTGTGATGACTTGGCTCGTTTCCCTTCCCGGCGGGCTCGTCTATTTGCTTTGGGCTGACAAAACCGTTTGGAAGGATTTGCAAGTTTTGGCTGAAAGCGGGCTTAGAAGCCAACCGAAAAACGAGGCTGCTGACCCGTTCACAATTCCGAAACCTCAACGAGTTGAAATCGCCATCGCTACCCTTGAGCAGTTGCTTGAAGAGACCGACGACGAGACAATCCGAGAGGCTCTCCTGAGGCGGTTGGAACAACTCCGGAAAGAACGAGAACAGATTCGCCGCACATCAAACTGAACACGCCCCATAGTCGTTCGCTGAAGTTGCCAGTTTCAAACCCTCTCCCCTACTCTCCTGTCCGCCAGCGTGTGAGCGCTTCGTTTGGTGAACGCCCAAGCCGTCAAAATGCCGCTGAAAATCGTTGACAAACTCATCGTCCACCACGCTGCGATGGCGTCGTAGCCGAAATAGTGGCATAGGACATAAGTTGCTGGAAGCCTTAAGAGCCACTGAGTGCCAGCACCAATAATTGCCGGCGTGACAGTATCGCCCATGCCCCTCAACGCCCCGCTCAAAGTCATCCCTAAGCCGAGAAAAGGTTCAGCGAGAGCGTTGATTTTTAAGTAGGCTGAGATGAAGTGACGGGTTAATGGCTCATTTGAGAATCGTTCAGCCAGCCAACCTGCTCCGACGAAAAAGATGAGCCCCACAAGCCCCATGATTGCGGAGCACCAAATTGCCGCTTGCCATGCCCCTTTCCGAGCCCTTTCAGGTTGATTGGCTCCGATGTTTTGACCGACCAAAGTTTGAGTTGCAATCCCGAAAGCGACGCCGGGCATGAACGCCAATGCCTCAATCCTCAAGCCCGCAGTCAACGCAGCCAATGCTGCGGTGCTCTCTTTCGTGTGAGCGAGGATGCCGAAGTAAACGGTGGATGCCAGCGACCACAAAAACGATTGCAAGCCGCTGGGGATGCCAAGAGCGAGCAGTTGACGGTGTTCCTCGGGATGCCAACCGTTTACCCGCAACGAAACCAACCTGAGTTGACTTGTCCTGTATCGTGCCAGAAGCCAAATCAAGATGACAATTCGGCTGAGGACAAAAGCCAAAGCAACGCCGACTATACCGAACATCGGCACGAAAAGGGCGCACATGACCAGTTGGCTGGCAACGCCTGCCAGCATGGAATACATTGGCGTCACCATGTCACCGATGCCACGATAAAGCGACATCATGCCGAACTCCATTCCCGCCAACGGGCAAACGAGCAAAAAGACGGCGAAGTAAACTGTGGCTAAGGTTCTGACTTTCGGCGGGATTCCAAGCCAATCCCAAATCGGGTCTTTGAAGAACCAAAGGCTCATGGCAAGTAGCCCGAAAAGCAAACCTTGTTGCAGGGTCGCTGTCACCACTTTCTGAGCGCTGCGGAGGTCGCCGGCACCCCAACTTTGGGCGAGGAGAGTAGTTGCTCCCGTTGAAAGCATCATGGTCAGAACCATCAACAGCCAACTGACCTGACCAACCGAACCAACTGCGGCAATCGCTTCGTCGCCCAACTGCTTGACAAAGTAAGTTTCGCCGAGCCCACCTACGGTTAAGGTGACCTGCGTGATAAGAGTTGGGATGACGAGCACCGACAACGCATGCCTTAGGTCACTCCGAACCGCTATAGCGTCAACTTTCTCGTCCATCCAAGCCTTCACCCTTTCGTTTTCAACTCACAAGTTTTGACGCACGAGGGCTTTAGGCGAAAACCTTTCGCAAGTAGTCAAGGCTCTCCCTCGCAATTCGTTCAGCGCCCGGTGAGAAGTCAAAGGCCTCAACGCTCACGAAACCATCGTAGTTGATTTCCTTCAACGCTTTTGCCAGCGGCGAGAAATCGGTGTCGCCCATGCCCGGACCGAGCCTGTTAGCGTCATTGGCGTGGACATGCTTCAGGTATGGCGCAGCCTTGTAAACCGCCTCGTCAAGTTTCAGCCCCTCGCCGACAGCGCTTTTGACATCAACCATCGTCTGCAAGTTCGGGTGGTTCATCTCCTTGACAAATCTTATGGCTTCGTCAAGGGTCGGGATGAAATCAGTTTCGGTCGGCAATGCTTCAATGCAGAAGGTCACATTGAGTTGCTCAGCCAACGGGAGCAAGTCGGTGAAAAAGGCTTTCGTCCGCTCCCACGCAGCCTCATAAGTATCGCCGGGGACGAGAGAACGCTGCTTTGGCGAGCCGACAACCATGATTTTCCCGCCCAGATCGGCACACAGGTGGAGCAACTCTCGGAAATAGGCTTTGGTTCGCTCTCTAACGGAGTCATCGGGCGTCGTCAGGTGCAAGCCCGGCGGCGAAACGAGAAGCCAATGCAACCCCACAATCTCCAAGCCCAAATCTTCCGCCAATTTCCTGATTCGCCTTCGCTCCTCTTGCGAAACTTGCTCGGCTCTTTCAGCGAGGGTGAAGGGCGCAATTTCAATCCCGTCGTAGCCCAATTCCTTGACGAAGGCGAATGCATCTTCCAACCGCCAACCTTGGAAGAGTTCGTTGCAAATGGCGAATTTAATCGGCATTGTCCATCCCTCCAAAAAATTTTCTCCGCCATTCCTTGTCCCCTGCCCCTTGTCCCTTGCTCCCTCCCTTAGTGCTGCCAACATTTTGTCGCCCCGTGCCAAAGTTTTGAAAGGGTTGAGCCTTTTTAGGTCGCCCGTTAAGGTGCAAGGTGAAGTTTCATGCAAATGTGCCCTGAGTGCAGCGCAAACAACAAAGACACGGCTCGGTTTTGTGTCAAGTGCGGAGCGCCCCTCAGAAGGCTGAGGGGTCAAGGGACAGTTTTGCAAGGGCGCTACCGGCTGGAAAGAGTTTTGGGATGCGGCGGGATGGGAGCAGTCTATTTGGCTACCGATTTGAGGCTGAACTCAAAAGTTGCCGTCAAGGAAAATCTGGACATGTCGCCGGAAAGCCAAAAGCAATTTGAGACCGAAGCACGCATATTGGCGAACTTAAAGCACCCCAACCTGCCCCGCGTTCAAGACTTTTTCGTCGCCGACGGAAGACAATACCTCGTGATGGACTACATCGCAGGCGAAAGTTTGGAAGACATCGTTAGGAAGCGAGGTCCGCTGCCTGCGCACGAAGCAATCAAGTGGATGAGCCAAATCATGGAAGCCGTCCATTTCCTTCACTCCCAAAACCCACCCATCATTCATCGGGACATCAAGCCAGCAAACATCAAACTTGGCAAGGACGGGCGCGCCTACCTCGTTGACTTCGGAATCGCGAAAGTTTTGAGGGCAGGCAGCAGAACACAAGCAGGTGCCCGGGCTGTCACACCGGGCTATTCGCCTCCAGAACAATACGGCATAGCGCCGACAGACCAACGGTCAGACATTTACGCCTTGGGCGCAACCTTTTACTTCGTGGTCACAGGACAAGTTCCGCCCGAAGCCATTGAGCGAATCACAGGCAAAACCGACAAACTCATCCCACCGAGAAGCATCAACCCGACAATTCCGCCGTTTTTGGAGCAGGTCATTTTGAAAGCGATGAGGGTCAACCGCGAAGAACGATTTTCGTCGGTCAAGGAGATGTTAACGGCACTTCAAGCGGGTCAAGTGACTTTTAGCCAACAACCCAAACCAACTCCCGCTCGTTCAGCACCCAGCACTCCGCGCATCGCACCCTTGCCCGAAGGGGTCAGTTTGGCACCGTCTTGGCTCAGGTTCATCGCTTTCTTCCTTGACATTTTGATTTGGAGTGCTGGCTCTTGGATGCTCATTTTGGGCTATGCCCTTTTGCTCTCCGCTGCGAGCGGGGAAGATTTCTGGTGGGTTTGGAATCAAGTTGAGCAGCGACACCTTTTCACATACATGCTGATTTTCGGCTTCCCCATTTACCGAGCGTTCGCCCATGCCTTGACCGATCGGACAATTGGGAAAGCGATGGTCGGGCTCAAAATCATGCTCAGAGATGGCAGACCTTGCGGGTTGTGGCGAGCACTGGGGCGAGAAGTTGCCCTCTTCTTCTCGGCTCTCCCCTGCTTCATGGGTCTCTTTTGGGCAATTGTTGACCCATACAAGCAAGGCTGGCACGATTTGGTGGCAGGAACTTTCGTCGTGCAGGAAAGCGAGCAGCAAACTCATTCGTGACCCGTGATGCGTGAAGCGTGATGAAGTTTGCCTCGAGTGCTTTTACCCTCCTTGCTGCTCCCTCAATGACTTAGCCTTCTCCCAAGCCTTTCGCTGCCATTCGGGGAAAGCGATTTGGCGGGCGAAGTCTTCGTAAGCCTTGATGGCTTCGTTTCGTTTGCCTTCCTTCAAAAGCCGTTGCACTTTTTGCTCGGTCTCGTCCCATAATCGCTTGGCACGCCCTTTGAGTTTCTCCGAGACTTCTTCAGCAAGTCCCCGTTCCTTCGGGTTTGCGCTGTTGGCAAATTCCTTTGCGATTTCGTAAGGCTGGACGAAGACTTTGACTTGCTCCGTTCGCTTTGACAAGTCAACGAGGTAGCGCCACCGCGCTTCGCGTTCGCTGATGAGAGTGCCGGCGACGCAAGCGGTCAGCCAACTGGCTAACGCACCTGCCCACATCGCCTTCAGCCCCAACCGTGCCAAATCCGCCCTCCGTTCGGGGGCAATGGCGCTAATGCCACCAATTTGGATGGCGATACTGCCGAAGTTTGCAAAGCCGCAAAGAGCGTAAGTTGCCAGCACGAAAGTTCGTGGGTCAATGGTGTCTTTCAAATCCGCGAGCCTGACATAAGCGACAAACTCGTTGGCTGCAACTTTTATCCCCATCAAACTGCCCATCGTCAGAACATCTTGCGTTGGGGTGCCGAGCAGGAAGGCTAACGGCGCAAACAAGTAGCCGAGCAAAGTCTCCAAACTGAGAACTTGTCGACCTTGGAGCGGGATGACGAGGGAGATGAAAGTTTTGTCAAGCCAGCCGAGGAAAGCGTTGATCATGGCAAGCAGCGCTAAAAACGCAACCAGCATGGCAGCGACATTGAAAGCCAATCTCAAGCCATCGGCAGCGCCGACAGCAGCAGCGTCAATTAAATTCACGGTCGTTCGCTCAAAAGTGACGCGAACCGTCCCTTTCGTCAGTGGCTCTTCCGTCTCCGGCTCCATCAGTTTCGCCATCACCAGCGATGCGGGTGCGCTGATGACGGAAGCAGTGAGCAAATGTCCTGCATCGATCCTGAAAGCGACATAAGCAGCCATGACGCCTCCAGCAATTGTTGCGAAACCTCCCGTCATGACAGCCATTAATTCGCTTCTCATCATCTGAGCCACATATGGGCGGACAACGAGCGGCGCTTCCGTTTGCCCGACGAAAATGTTCGCCGCTGCGCTCAAAGATTCCGCACCGCTCGTTCCCATCGTCCTGACCATAACCCAAGCCACTGCCTTGACAACTGCTTGCATGATGCCGAGGTGGTAGAGTATGCTCATCAACGAGGCGAAAAAGACGATGGTCGTCAGAACGCCGAAAAAGAAGACCAAGCCGATGGGCTTACCGTATTGAGCCATCAGTGGCTCATGGGCTGGGTTGTTAGGGTTGAGAGCCAAGTGACCGAAGACGAAGGCTGCACCGTAGGTTGTGAAGCCGAGAATGGTGTTTATGGCTTCGCGTGCCCAGTCAAAAATTTTCAACCCGATGGGGGTTCGCAGGATGAAAAGTGCGAAAGCGAATTGCAAAGCCATGCCCCCAGATAACGACCCGCCATTGAACCACCCGACGGTTGGAAGAGCAAAGCCAAGCCAAAAGCAACAAGGCAAAGATGCCAACAACGCTAACCAATCGCTCCATCCTTGCCGTCAACCTCCTTGAAGCGCATCACACTGGCTTCGCTTTGTTGTCGCTGCCCAACAAGCCGTTCATACTTTGGATTTTAGTGACACCGCTAACCAATTCACGCTATAGGCTTCAGCCCGTCGTTTGATGACGCAGGAGTTGAACGCCGACTTCGGTCGGCAAATTTCTCTACAAACCGCTGCCGAGTTCGGAAAGGAAACCTTCAACTTCCTCCCGCAATTGCTTGTAAACTTGTGGCAAGTTTGCGACCAAAGGAGCCATAGGCTCCCATTTGAGTTGGGGCACTACATAGATGCTGCGGAACAGATGTCGGAACCTGAGAAATTCGTCCAGCGCATCTTTTAAGTCCTGTGAAGTGACGGGTTTGCGGTTTTCGGTGGGTTGGGACATTTTTTCCAGCAACTGCTTGTGCCATTCCTTGCCCGAAGGCAGTGGCTCGTTGAGAGCAGCGGCAATGTGTTTGAAAATGCGTTCCACGCCATCGTAAAAGTCCTTCAAAACAGTCCCAACCCCGACTCTGACAAGGTCGTCTTGGCTTGGGGCGCCCCTCCTCAACCATTCTTCAAACTTCCTTTCAACGACGCTTCTCAGTTGCTCCAACTCCTCCCGAATTTTCTCCTGCCAGTCCCTTATCGAGACATTGCCTCCTTCCAAACTTTCCCTGATTGGCTCCGGCAGGCTTGACCGGTCAATCAACTGAACGGGGATGACGAAGGGCGATAAAGTGGCAATTTCCGTTTCCGCATCCACCAACTGCTTCCAATCCGGACCGTCCACAACGATGTCAATGTCGGAGCGACGATGCCAGAAAACGGCGTCCCTGAAAGAACCCCAAAACTTCAGGGTTTGAACACCCCACTTCTCCCTCAAGTGCTGAACCAGCCTAAAAGCCAGCCATTCAGCCATCTCCCAGCGCTCCGCTGCGTCGCACGGGAAAGTTTGCAACCGCAAGGCTTCGTGTAACTTAACAGCAACTTCCAAAGGGATGCGGCGAAACGCCTTTGGGTTCGGGAAAATGAAGCCACTCCAGTAAATGGTTTGTGGATTGTCAAGCGGAGTGGGTTGGTAATTGACCCAAGCAACACCGCTGATTAACTGCCAATCAGGCAGGGCGAATAGCCCGTCGCTGCCTAACTCCTCTGGCAACGGCACAACGAATTCAGAAAGGTCAGGCGGCGTTGGCAGCATATACTCACGACCGTAAAGCAGTGGAACTAAGACATGCGGTTGAGCAGCCAAGTAACTGATGAAGACCAAATTCACCCGCCATTTGAAGGCAGCAAACTTTTCTGGCAACTCTTTCGCACCAATTGCTTCCTGCAGGCGATTAGAAATCGTCTCCCCAAAAGCACTCTCAGTTGCCTCATCGCAACTAATTCCCGGAAAGGGCACACACTCAATAACGCACTCGCGGCACGCTATGCGGGCTTTCGCTTTTGGAACAGGCTGCCCCTTGGGGGCAAACGGCTCAAGTAGGTGAATGTCTTCAGCGACTGATGCCAATTTGCCGAGACAAAGAACCTCAAACAGCAGCGATTCCGGTTCGTTTCGGTTCTTGGCAGAAACTGCTTGCTCAATTGCGCTTTTAAGGCGTTCCGAGTATGGTTTGACGCTATTCTCGCCGCAAGTTTTCGTCAAGACCGCAAAAGCGCTTTCTAACTCCGAAAGCCAAAGGGGCAAGTTAGGCAGGGAAGTTGCCTTTTCCAACCAACTCTCGAACTCTTCACCAAGCAACGACTCAATGGTCGAAAGAGCCGAGACAATTGCCTCCATCTTGTCGTTCACCTGCCGCCATTACAGCAACTCACTCATTTCAGCCAGTTTCGGCTTCAAGGTGCCGACATCGGAGATGACGGCACTTTCAGTCTTCCAACTCCTTCAAAATCTCTGCGGCGCTCGATGTTCCGAGCCTGTCGGCGCCTGCCAAAAGGAGCGCATGGGCTTGTTGCCATGTTCTGATTCCACCTGCAGCCTTGACTTTAACTCGCTCCGAAACGCTTTGCTTGAGCAACTTGACATCCTCAACGGTTGCGCCTTTAGGTCCAAAGCCTGTGCTCGTCTTGACGAAATCGGCGCCCGCCGCTTCAACGATTTGCGCTGCCACCTGCTTTTCTTCGTCGGTCAAGTAGCCGGTCTCAATGATGACCTTGACGATGGCATCGCTTCGGATGCCTTTTGCCGCTTCAACAACCGCTTCAATGTCCCTTCGGACATAATCGTGGTTGCCCGATTTGAACTGTCCTATCGCCATCACCATGTCCAATTCCCCAGCGCCAATTTGGACCGCCCATTTTGCCGTCGCCGCTTTGACCTCGGTTGTTTCCGCTCCGAACGGGAAAGCAATGACAGTGCTGGGCACAACTTCACTTCCCTCAAGTTCTCGCACAACCAACTCAAGCCAGCAGGGCAAGACCACAAGGGACTTAACGCCCCAAGACTTTGCTTGCTCGCAGCCTTTCAAAACATCACTTTCGGTTGCATCGGGTCTCAGCACTGCCAAGTCAATTTTCTGAGCCGCTTCCCGTCTCCTCATTCCCGCTCACGCTCCCGTCCGTCTTTTAGTCGCTTCTTTTAGGGCGTTGATGAACTTCACCACTTTCTCCCAACTTCCGCTGCTGCTTTCGCCAAACTCTTCGTGAAGCAGTCGAACCAACGCGCTACCCACGACGACGCCATCTGTTCCTTCCATTTCCGCGACGGCAGCGACATGCTCGGGTTTGCTGATTCCAAAGCCGACAGCGATGGGCTTATCGGTGTGACGCCTGATTCTGGCAATCAGGTCGGGCAAATCTTCGGGCAGTTTTTCCCGCTCGCCAGTCACGCCGGTGCGGGAAACGCAATAGATGAACCCTGTCCCGATTTCAGCGACCAACTTGATTCGTTGGTCAGTGCTTGTCGGCGCGAGCAAAAAGATTGTCGCCAAACCGTTTCGCCCCGCAATCTCAATCCACTCACCCGCTTCTTCTGGCGGGACATCGGTTAACAGCACCCCATCAGCACCCGCATTCTTCGCATCGCGAGCAAATCGCTCCAGACCGTATTGAAGCACCGGGTTGAAATAGGTCATCAGGATGATGGGCACATCGGACTTTTGACGAATTGCCTTCACCATCTCCAAAACCGTCGCCACTTTAACCCCTCGCTTAAGGGCTCTGTCAATAGCAGCCTGAATTGTTGGACCGTCAGCAATTGGGTCAGAGAAAGGGATGCCTATCTCAAACATATCAGCGCCCGCTTGCGCCCCCTTGACAACGACTTCAATCGTGTGCTCGAGAGACGGGTCGCCGGCGGTAACATAGAGCACCAAAGCCAGTTCGCCCTTTTCGCGGGCTTGCACAAACTTTCGCTCAATCCGTTCCATCTTCCCTTGCCTCCTGTCCCTTCTCTTTTAGCCCCCCATCCCTCGTCCCGCGTCCCACTTTGAGTCGTTGGCATAAGTAGACGACAAAAGTGCCCACCGACAGTCCCAACAGAGCGCCGCCGACAACATCGGAAGGGAAATGCGCCCCCAAGTAAACTCGTGAGAACGCAACCATCGTTGCCAAAAACCACCATAACATCTTCGGGGGCGCAATTTCGTGCAAGACCCTCGCAACGGCGAAAGCGTTTGCTGCGTGAGACGACGGGAAACCTTTCGCTTTCCCGCCGCCATCAATCAACCTGACACTTTTCATGAGTTTTGCCGGTCGCTCCCGCCCAACCAACGGCTTGACAATTCGCCCACTAACTCCGTCGGCAATTCCAAGAGCGATTGCCACAACCAAAATCCAACCAACCCACATTGCCACTGCTTTCCCGATTTGCCGATAAGTTCGGCTTCTGCACCATGACAAGTATCCAAGCCAGAAGGCAAGGAGCAACCAAGTTAAAGGCAAGTTCCCCAAACGGGAAAAAAGCAGCATCGTTCCGTCAAGCCAATCGGTTGCCAATCCCTTGTTGATGGTGCGAAGCAAGGATATGTCCAACGCCACCAAAGGCTGCCACCTGACTGCGACTAAAGCAGCGAGCACAAGGAACAACGAGAACCAAAGAATCGCTTGTGCAAGCAACGCGCAACTCTCCGCGTCTCCGTTTCTCCGTCTCACCGTTTCATCTACCTTTTGTCCCTTGTCCCCTGTCTCTTGTCCCATGTCTCACATCACCAACGGATGCCGAAATTGGTGAACTCGCCTGTCGGGTTTTCCCAGAAGACATCCACGCCTGTCACATGTGCACCTGTTGGTCCTTTCCGGAGTTGAGCGAGCAACTGCTCAAGTTTTTCCCTCTCACCTTCAGCTACTACTTCAACACTGCCGTCCCTCAAGTTCCGCACATAGCCAGTGATGCCGCCAATTCGCTGAGCCTGATAAACGGTGAAGTATCGGAAGCCGACGCCTTGGACTATGCCCTTGACAATCGCCCTCATCCTAACCTTTTGCTCAGCCATTCACTCATCCCTCCTTCGTTCTTGCTGGGAGCGAGTTGCCAGATAGAAATGAGCGCCTCGAGCAGCGATGAGCGAAGCGATGTATCCGAGTGCGAAAAGCAGCAGTATGCGGATGAGCCAACGGATTCCCCATTCAGCCAAAGGCGTTCGGTCGGACGGGTTGGTTTGCAGCGCCAATTCTTTGCCTACACCAAGTTCATTGAACAATTTTGCCGCCCAGACGAATACGAGCAGCATCAGACCGATGCCGAGGACGAAAGTCAAGAGAGCCAAAAGTTTTGCCAAAAAGTCGTGGTCTCGTTCGCCAGCCATCTTACCGTCAACCCCTGTGAACTATCTTTGCACCGTCTGGGTCTAAACCGACTATGCGCCAAAATCCGTTCACGCCAACCGCTTTCAAAGATTGCCACATTGCCTGAGCCACTGTTTCCGCAGATTTTTCATCACAGCACCAAGCGGCAACGGTCGGACCAGCACCGCTAAGGTGAACTCCCAACGCTCCAGCATCCATCGCAGCCTCAAACACTCGTGGTAGCCAAGGCATCAGCGACTGGCGGTAAGGCTGATGGAGTTTGTCTTGCATCGCAACTTTCAGCCGGTCAAATTGACCTGTAGCCAAAGCACCCACTAAAAGGGCAGCGCGACCGAGATTGAAAACTGCATCGGCGCGCGAAACCGAAGAAGGCAAAACCGAACGGGCTTTTTCGGTCTCAAGGGCGAATTCGGGGACAAGCAACGCTATGCGAACTTCTGACGGCGGCATGAACTTAACCCAAACGACTTCGCCTTCCGTCGGCACAGCAACCGTAACGCCACCGAGCAGCGCTGGGACAACATTGTCGGCATGACCTTCTAAATCAGCGGCGAGTTTTAGCAACTGCTGAACCGAGAGCGGTTCGCCGAGCAAGTGATTGGCAGCCACAAGCGCGCCAACCCTTGCCGCAGCCGAACTCCCCAACCCTCGGGTAAGCGGGAAGCGGTTGTCAAGGACTAAACGAAACCCGCGATGCAAAGGTTCGGCAACGCCTTCAGGCAACTCCTTCAAAAGCGCTTTAACTGCACAGACGGCAATATTGCCTTCGCCAAGCGGAATTTCATCTGCCCCTTCGCCAACAACTTCAACCACGAGACCATCGGCAGGTTCTAAAGTCACGAAACTGTGCCACGAAAGTGCGGCACCAAGGGCGTCAAAGCCACTGCCCAAATTCGCCGTCGTCGCTGGAACCTGAACTGTGACGGTCACGAACTCACCACCTCATTCCATCAATTTCGGGTTGAGCACCTTTAGCGCACAAACCCGCAACTCTCAACCTGCAACGCAAATTCAAGCACCCATTATTGTGCCACAGCGCTACATTTTCAATTGGTGTGTTTGCCATGCGTTACGCCCAAGTTTGTGTTGACATCAAGTTGGCAGCGGTCGGAAACCTGCTCACATATGCAATCCCTGAAGCGCTGGATGGCAAAGTGCAAATTGGTTCATGCGTTGCTGTGCCGCTCAGGGAGCGGAAAGTTGTGGGCTATGTCGTTTCTGTCACGGACCAGCCCCCGCCTTTGCCGGAAGGCGTGAAAATCAAGCCCGTGTTGGAAGTCCTTTCGCCCGAACCGCTCTTTGACGAGCACCTGTGGCAACTGGCTCAATGGATTGCCAAATACTACCACTGCAGCCTCGACGAAGCCTTGCAGTTGGTCATCCCCTCAGGCTGGCAACGAGCCGTTGAGCGAGTTTTCAAACTCATAAACCCCGACCCAAGTTTGTTCAAGGGTTCGGAATGGCAAAAGCGTATCGTTGAAGCATTGCAATCCCTCGGTGGTGAAGCGAGCGACGACGAACTTTCGGAAGCCCTCAACGAACCTCTGCCCCGCCAACTCGCCAATGCCCTTTCCGCCTTGAAGCGCAAGGGTGTCATTGAAGAAGTCCAGACTGTTCGCGCCAAGCCAACTCAACCGCGCCCCCTTAAAGCTGTCCGCATCTCCGAGAAGGGCTTGCAAGTCCTCAACGAGTTGGAGACTGACCCGACCGCCAAGCAAAGACATCGCTTGACTGAAAAGCAACTCGCCGTTTTGTATCGGCTGGAAGAAGGAGTGGCTGAATTGCTCGCCGACCTCGCCGATGAAGGCTACGAACGCAGTGTTGTCCAATCCCTCGTGCAGAAAGGCTTTCTGGACGAACTCAAATTTGTGCCAGACCGAAGTTGGGAAACCGATGCCCTCGCTTTCGTCGCCCCCATCTTTGAACTCACGGACGAGCAGCAAAAGGCTGTTGACGCAATTGTGCGAGCGTTGGAGCGTGTAAGAGTGCAAGCGTGTAAGAGTGCAAGCGTGCAAGCGTTTGAAAATGCAAGCGAACAAGATGAAACCAGCCCCCAGCCCTCAGCCCCTAATCACTCAATTTCCCGTCCCTCGTCCCCCGTCCCTCGTCCCGTTTTCCTCCTTCACGGCGTTACCGCTTCGGGCAAGACGGAAGTTTACCTGCGCGTGGTTGAACGGGCTTTGCAACTTGGTCTAGGTGCGATTGTCCTTGTTCCGGAAATTGCTTTGACGGCTCAAACCGTCGGAATCTTCCGCCATCGTTTTGGTGAGAAAGTTGCTGTTTGGCACAGCGCTTTGTTGCCCAGCACCCGATTTGAGCAGTGGCGGAAAGTCAAAAGCGGCGAGTGTCCCATCGTTGTCGGTCCGCGCTCCGCATTATTCGCTCCCGTTCGCAACTTAGGCGTTATCGTTGTGGACGAAGAGCACGACCACTCTTACAAGCAGGAACAAGGCGTTCGCTATCATGCCCGCGAAGTCGCATTGATGCGGGCAAGGCTTTGCGGTGCGGTTGTCGTTTTCGGGACAGCCACTCCGTCCCTTGACAGTTATTACCGGGCATTGAAAGGGCAATGGACGCTCCTGAGGCTAACTCAACGGGTTGAAGGCAAGCCCCTGCCTGAAGTCAGGCTCATTGACGAACGAATTGCCTCTCACCGCCGTTCCGAGTTGCTGAGTGACCCGTTGGTTGATGCGATGGAAAAGGCTTTAAGTGAAGGCGAGCAAGTCATTTTGTTCCTGAACCGAAGGGGCTACGCTCGCATCGCCATGTGCCAGAAATGCAACTTCATCGCTCAATGCCCCAACTGTGCAGTGTCGCTTGTTTACCACGCAACCGACAACACGATGAGATGCCACCACTGCGGTCACCGGCAGAGATTTGAGCAGCGCTGCCCACAATGTGGCGGGACGATGGTCGCATTGAAAGGTGCTGGCACGGAACGGGTTGAAGCGGAAGTCAGGCGACTGTTCCCTCAGGTGCAAGTTTTGAGGCTTGACAGGGACGCAGTTGTGAGCAGGGGCGAACATTCCCGCATCCTGAACGCCTTCCGCAACGGCGAGGCTCAAGTGCTTGTCGGAACTCAAATGGTCACGAAAGGGCTTGACTTTCCCAAAGTCACTGTCGTTGGCGTTTTGAATGCCGACCAAGCCCTTTTGTTCCCGCATTACCGTGCAGCCGAAGAATGCTTCCAACTGCTCACCCAAGTTGCAGGTCGTGCGGGGCGAGGCGACAAGCCCGGGGTTGTGTTCATTCAGACCCGCTTCCCCGACCATTACGCCATTCAGTTGGCAATTGCGCAAGATTATCACCGTTTCTTCGTCACTGAGTTGCAGCAACGCCGCCACCCACCATATCCGCCTTACGCCCACTTGATTGAAGTGCAGACGAGCGACCCTGACTTGAATGTAGCGAAGGCTCGCATCAAGGCTGCCGAAGTGGCATTCAAACGAGCCATCGCCATGCTCAACGCTGTGGGCGTTGAAATCCTCGGTCCAAGCGAATGCCTCATCCCTCGTTTGCAAGGACGCTGGCGCTACCACCTGCTCCTTCGCAGCCGCAACCGCAAATTGCTTCACCAAGTTGTTGACAAAGCCCTTTCACTCCTTGACCCTGAAACCCGTTCAACCCTCACCATTGATGTTGACCCGCTTCAATTGGCTTGAAGCAAGTGGCATAAACGCCTTCGGGTGAGCGTTATGAAGCGTCCCATTTCAGTCACATTGGCTGTTCTCGCTCTCGTCATTGCAGGCTACTACTTGTGGCGGGCTTATCATGCGCCCTTTGACGCTTTGGAACGAGAATTGCGGGCGCTCAAGGAAATAGCGTTCGCTTAGTTCACTTTGGTGCTTACAGTGTGACCGTGTGCTCAAAAGTTTCCGAGCCCTTCGCCTTTTCGCCGTGTGTCCTTACTCGGCTCTTTTCGGTCAGGAACCAACTCTCGCGAATTTCCCCTCTCGTGTCGTCTCGGACGATGATTGTGTAGAGTGAGCCCTCGTCCAGTGTTCCCGAAACCTTCAACTTCCATCGGTTCGTCCCAGAAGACCTCAACTCGGTTTTGACAGGTTGATAGTCGCCGTATTCGTCAATGCGCTTGAGGGAGACGGTGAATTTGGCGGGCGGTTCATAACCGGGCTGCCAGAAAATCTCTGGGTCAGTGTCAACATCAACATCGCGGCTGTGGTCAGGCGGCAGGAAACGCAGACCCTCCAAAGAACCTTGCCCACCCGTCACAACTTCGTGCCGAGATGAACCTTGACACCCACAAAGTAGCAGAAACGGCACCACAATCAGTTTCCAAACCCGCAAGGTTTATCACCTCGGTTGTTGGGCTGAAATGCGCCCACCCGCTTGGTGGCATTTCCCCTTCCAACCTAACTTTGCCGCAAACCGAAATCCCTTAACCACTTTGCACCCATCCCTTTGCCAACTTGTAAAGCCTTTGCTGTCGTTCAAGGGCGACAGAAAATCGTTTGTGCTGCTTCTCATCGGGTTCAAATGTCGCACCAAACTGAGGTGGGTAGTCGGCGAGGGTTCGCCAAGTCCCCAAAGCCCTCAAAGCCATGATGGCTGCACCGCGAGCAGATGCTTCAGGTTCAAGGCAAAGGGTGATGGGTTGACCCAATGCGTCGGCAAACATCTGAGTCCAAATTCGCGACCGAACAAGCGCTCCTCCTGTCGCGATGATGCGATTGACCGCAGGAATTGCCTGTTTGACCAATCGGTGAATGAGCGCCATCCGCAAAGCGACGGCTTCCATAAAGGCTCGCAAAAGGTGAAGCGATGTGTGGTGCAAGCGAATTCCAATCACAGCGCTTGGGACACTGGCATCCCACTCGGGCGCTCTCTCACTGAGCAAAAAAGGCAAAACCGTCAGCCCATGCTCATCGGGTTGCATCTCAGCAATTTGCGCTTCCCAGTCGTTGGGCAATTTGAGCGTTTCCGTAAGCCACTGAAAGACGACGCCACCGTTGCTTTGGGCTCCGCCAATGAGGTGATGTTGCCTGTCGGCTCGGTAGTGCCATAAGCCGAAAGGTGGCTTGACATCCTCATCAGTAGTCATCACCCTCATGACCGAACTTGTCCCAACCATCAACGCTGCCGTTTCAGGTTCAATCGCACCGCACCCAATGTTGCTGCATGCACCATCTCCCAATGCAGGAAACCAAGCGGAGTTAAACAAGGGACGAGGGATGAGGGGCGAGGGACGGGGAAAAGTTAAGGGCTCAAAGTCAACGATGGGAGAAAGTTGCTCCCGCGCAATTCCAACAGCATCCAAAGTTTCATCGTCCCAATCGTTGGCAGCGTGGTTGAAAAGACCTGTGCCAGAAGCCATTGAAATGGAACAAGCGGTTGTGCCAAGCAATTTCAAGTGCAAGTATTCGCCGAAACTGAGCCAATAGCGAACTTTCGCAGCGATTTCGGGAAAGTTGCGGCGAAACCAAAGCAACTTTGCAGGAAGGAAATTGGGATGCAAAAAGCAACCTGTTCGGGCATGGTAGTTGCGTTCGTTCAAAGTTCGCTTCAATTCTTCCGCTTCCCTTGCGCATCGGCTATCAGCCCAAAGCAGAAAAGGCGTTATAGCGTTTCCTTCCTTGTCAACTCCCAAAACGCTATGCCAGACAGTGCAAGTGGCGACGGCAACGATAGAGTGTGCCTTATCGCCCAATTGCTCCACGATGCCATTGATGGCTTGCACCGTTTGCGTCAGTAGCCAATCGGCATCCAGAAAAGCGCCGCCGTCTGGCGTTGTCTGTGGTTCGTAAGCAACCTGCATGCCGACTTGCGGCACCAACTTGCCTTGCGCATCAAACGCCAACACCCGCAGAGACGAAGTTCCTATATCCACGCTCAAGACCAACTGTTTCTCCATGCTCCATCCCCGCTAAAAAGGTTGGCGCAAAAACGAGGCAGTTGAAGCCAGAAAACCTTAAAACTACCTGTCAAATCGCCAATTTTGCGGCTATAATTTGTGCGAGTTTTTGTGATTTAGAAGTGGCGGGTTCGCAACGCTAAATGAGAGGCGATACAGATGAGAGCAGCGAAGTTGGTTTGGTTAGTCGCACTGACCGCTACCATAGTGTGCGGGGTGGATAAGGCAATCGCTCTCCCAACACTCCAACTTTACATCGAGGGCGCAACTTATGACCCGAACACTGAAACTTGGGTCATCGGCAAATCGGAGTTCGTCTTGTGGGTTATCGGCGATGTCCAATCGTTCGGGACGATTTACGATGTCAAGTTGGCAGCAGCAGTCAAGAGCAACGAGAGCGGAACTATAACCTTGACACCAACCACAACTTCTTTGGTTGAAGACCCTTCTGCGCCACCGGACCCGACGCCAACGGAGAATTTCCCATCCGCTGACGGGGCAGTCCCAATTATGCATGGCGGCAGACCGCTACCAAGTCATGGCATTTACGGTCCGGGCGTGAAGTTTTACGAGTGGTCTCTGGGGAATTTCACTTTGACCGATTCACCCATCGGTGACTTCACCAACGGCTTCCCGACCGAGTTCCCCAAATACGGGCAAATCAACGCCTACATAGTGACCATTTCAGGCTTTTCGTGGGTTCACTTTGACGCATATGGATACATCGTCAAGCCCAACCCGGGCGAACAACCTGTATTTGCCCCCTTCTCTCATGATGCAACATACACTCCTGAACCCGCTGCTTTCGTGCTGCTTCTCTTCGGCGGTGCGCTGTTGCTGAGGCGAAAAACTGGCAGGAAGTGATTATTCGCTTTTGGCATCTTCGTCAACTTCGCGCATAGCCTTCTTGAACTCGCGAATCCCTTGCCCCAGGCTTGCGAAAAGTTCGGGAACTTTCTTTGCGCCGAAAAGCAGGATGATTATCAGCCCCAAAAACACCAGTTCGCTCGGACCGAGGTTGAACATGCTTTACTCCCCCTTTCATCAACGCTTCTTCGCAACAAAAGTCGAGGCGGGGGCTTATGCCCCCACCTCAGCCCCACCGAGACAGGGCGTGCAGCGACGGAAAAGGCGTCCGGGCTGCCCGATGAACGAACTTACTTTGCGCCCGAAGGCTTCTTTGCGGCTTTCTTCGTCACTTTGTGAGTCATTTTCTTCGCTGCCTTCTTGCTCGGTTTTCGGGTTACCTTCTTTGCAGCTTTCTTAGCAGGTTTGGCAGCGGGTTTCTTTGCAGGTTGAGGTTGGACTGCTTGTGCGGGCTTTTGAGGGGCGGTTGGTTTCGTCACTTGCGGCGGCTTTGCAGGTTGAGCAGGTTTGGCAGGCTGAGCAGGTTTCGCAGGTTGAGCAGGTTTCGCTGGCTGTGCGGGTTTTGCGGGCTGGGCAGGTTGGGCGGGCTGAGCGGGTTTTGCAGGTTGCGCTTTAACTTCAGGTTTGGCGGGCGGTTTTTGCTTTTGAGGTTGTTGGGCAGCCCCCATAAACGGCAGAGCCAAAGTCGCTGCTAACACCGCTGCTGTCCACCGTTTCAGCATACGACACGCACCTCCTTGAAAGTTTTTGCTTCTCGCTGACATCGCTTCTGCGATGCCCGCAAAATAAAGCGAAGGACGCCCGCACTTAGTTCCCTGAATTGGCAGGGAACTTTCGTCGTTCATTTGCGCTTTCCTTTGTGGCAGTTTCTCTTGTGGGAGGCGCTGGGTGACCGATGAACGACCAGATTGAGGAGTTTGAGAAGTTGGTCAAAGCAAACCGAGATGCCCTGTATCGCATCGCCTACAGGCTGACAGGCAACAGGGACGATGCGGAGGATTTGCTTCTGGAGGCGTTGACCGAAGCGTGGGAAAGTTTCAACCACTTCCAGAAGGGCACGGAGTTTGTCCGGTGGGTTGCGACAATCATGACCCACACCTTCCTTGACTGGCAGCGGAAGAACAGCCATTACGAGTTCGTCTCGTTGGACGAACCAAGCGAAGAAGACGAAGAGCCTTTGGAGTTGCCGGACGAAACCGATGACCCAGAGGAATTAGCGCTTCGGCGAGAATTTTGGAGGGCAGCAAAGAGGGCTTTAGATGAACTGCCGCCGGAATTTCGGACGGTCGTGGCGTTGGTTGACATGGAAGGGCTGAGTTACGAGGAAGCGGCGAAAATTTTGAACTGCCCTATCGGAACCGTTCGCTCTCGGCTTCACCGGGCACGAACGATTTTGCGGGAGAAGTTGAAAGATTGGCTCTGACGACAAATAACGAAACTTGACGCGAAAGCGAGGCGATAAAAAGATGGCGTGTCCTCAATGGTCGGAACAAATTTCGGCTTGGCTTGATGGTGCTCTCTCAGGGCGGGAAAGGGAGGAGTTAGAAGCGCACCTTGAAGCGTGCGAGGCTTGTCGCAGCGCTGCAACCCAGTTGCGGAACCTGAAGCGCCAGTTGAAGGCAATGCCTGTCCCGCCACCAAACGACGGGATGTGGAACAGAATTTTGCGCCACATCCGCCACCACGCCCGCTTGAGGCGAAACATCTACATCAAGCGATGGGTCGTCGCTTCTTGGTTTGCAGTGGCTGCAAGTGTCGCTATCTTGGTGACAACTTTTTTGTGGTTCCGCCCTGCGAACTCAAAACCTGCAAGGACAATCAACACTCTTGTGAGTTACCATGCTGACAACCTTTCGCTGGCTTTGAGCGATAACCCGATGTGCCATCTCGTCGCAACGGCAGAGTTATCGGAGGCTGAAGGATATGAGTGATGGCAGAGCGGTTAAACTCGCTGCGACGATGGCGTTACTTTTGCTCGGCTCGTCAATGCTTGCCTTTCCCGACGAACGCCCAGACCCGTTGCTTTTGCTTCGCAAATCTTTCAGCCCTTCCATCGCGTATACCTGCAAGGTCGTGGTTACGGCTTGGCGAAGTCCAAAGGGCGAAACTGCTCTGCTTCGCGAGTGGCGGCTTCCGGGAGGTCGCTACCGAATTGAGTATCTTGCACCGAAAAATTTGCAGGGGACGGTTATCACCTCGGACGGGAAAAGGCGATGGCGCATCGTCAATGGAAGGGCTGTTTGGGACTTAGCAGTTGACGAGTTGACACCTGAACGGTTGGATTTGCTCAGCCAAAATTATCGGCTGGAGGTCGTGAAGCCTGCAACGGTTCTCAACCGGAAAGCATGGTTGGTGGAAATAACGCCGAAACTGAAGGGCAAGCCGAAGCACCTTCTCTGGCTGGATGCAGAGCACGGCATAGTCCTCAAGGGCGAGTTGCTCGGAAGCGACAAAAACCCAATCGCTTTCATGACCGTGACCGAACTGAAGTTCCTGAAACCGAACGAGGTTGACCAGAAGATGTTCGCTCCCCCAAAAAAGTTGGTCACCAACAAAGTCGCTTCCTTCCCGCTCACAAAGGAGGAAGCGGCGAGACGATGGGCTGTGAGTTTGCCTGACAAGTTGCCGTTTGGCTTCCGCTTGGAACGAATTGAGGAGGCAGCACTGACTCAAAAGCGACCCACCCTCCACGCCATCTACACCGACGGGCTAATCAGGGTTTCCCTTTTCGCCCTGCCGACAGGTCAAGACTTCCCCGTCACTGTCTCCCGCTTGCCTGTTGTCCGGTGGAAGCAAAAAGGCAGAACTTTCCTGCTTGTCGGCAATTTGGACAGAAGTCTGCTTGAGCGATTGCGACGAAATTTTGAGTAAGGGTGTGAGAGTGCGGAGGTGTGCTCGGTCATTCGTTTTCAACCTCTTGCACCTTTGCACTCTTGCACACGCTCGTAACGATGTCGCCGTTTTTGATGGGAACAAGTTGGCGACCTTTGGCAGCCCTTCCCATTCGCCTTACCTTGTCAACAGCGATTCGGAAGACGATACCGCGAGCCGTTGTGATGAGGACTTCATCTTCAGGTCTGACGACTTGGACGGCGACCAAATTGCCTGTCTTTTTGTCAACCCCCATCAGGATCAACCCTTTGCCCCCTCGCCCCTGCGGGCGGATTTCCTTCAACGAAACCCGCTTACCGTAGCCGAACTCTGAGATGACCAAGACCGAATCATCACTTGGCTCAACCAAGTCAAAGGTGACGACCTTATCGCCCTCCTGCAGATTGATTCCGCGAACGCCTTGAGCCTGCCTCCCCATCGGGCGAACTTCGTCTTCCTTGAACCTGATGACCATGCCTTTCGCCGTCGCTAACAGGACTTCCTTGTTCCCGTCCGTCCATTTGACGCCGCACAACTCGTCGCCTTCTGCCAGCGTGATGGCTTGGACGCCCTTCGCAAGTCGGGTCGTGAATTCGCTCAGCGGAGACTTTTTGACCGTGCCATTTCGGGTTGCCATGAACAAGTAACCGCCGTCTTCAAAACTGGCAATGGGAACGGTAGCGACGATTTGCTCATCACTGTCCAGTTGAAGCAGTTGCCCAAGATGCGTCCCTTTTGCTTCCCTGCTTGCGGCGGGAATCTCGTAGGCTCTCAGTTGATAGCACCGACCTTTGTTGCTGAAGAAGAGCAAAGTGTGGCGGGTCGAAGCGATGACCAACTCAGCCAGAGCATCTTGCTCCCTGCGGCTCAAGCCGATGGTCATCTTGCCTCGCTTCCGTTCCATGTAGGCATCCAACGGCAACCGTTTGATGTAGCCGTCACGGCTGATAGCAATGGCGATGTCCCGCTCAACGAGCAATTCTTCCATCGGCACATCGGCGTCTTCGGCTTGGGCAACGATGGCTGTTCGGCGCGGGTCGGCAAACTGGCGCTTAACCTCTTGCAACTCCTGCTTGATGATGAAGTCCACCTGCTTTGGACTGCGCAAAATCGCTTGCAACTCCTCAATGCGCTTGATGAGCGCCTCATATTCTTCGCGCAAGCGTTGCTGGTCAAGTCGGGTCAATTGCCCCAATTGCATGTTCAAGATGGCATCGGCTTGTTGTTCGCTTAACTTGAAATGCCTCATCAAGCGCTCTTTCGCTTCCTCCCGGCTTTCACTTCTGCGGATTATGGCGATCACTTCGTCCAAGTTTCGGGCGACCAACCTCAAGCCTTCCAAAATGTGAGCCCTTGCTTCAGCTCGCCGCAACTCAAATTGCGTGCGGCGCGTGACAACTTGGCGGCGGTGGTCAATGTAGTGCTGGAGCAGGTCTTTCAGCGTCAAGATTTTCGGCTCGTTGTTGACGAGAGCCAGAAGGATGATGCCGTAGTTGACCCGCAAGTTGGTGAGTTTGTAAAGTTGGGCGAGGACCGCTCGCGGGTTATAATCCCGCTTGACCTCTACGACGATGCGCATCCCCGTCCGGTCAGTCTCGTCGTTGACATCGGCTACGCCTTCAAGTTTTCGGCTCTGAACCAAGTTGGCAATTTGGACGATGAGTTGCTCCTTGCTGACACGGTAAGGCAATTCGGTGATGACTATCGCTGTGCGACCTCCGGGCAAGTTTTCAATTGTCGCCCGACCTTGCAAAACAATTGTGCCCCGCCCTGTTGTGTAGGCTTCACGGATGCCATCCTTGCCGACAATGATTCCGCCTGTCGGGAAATCTGGACCTGGCAGGAACTTCATCAAGTCGTCAATGCTGGCATCGGGGTGGTCAATCAAGTGAAGCAAGGCATCAACGACTTCTCCCAAGTTGTGGGGTGGAATTTCCGTCGCCATCGCGACGGCGATGCCTGTCGCTCCGTTGATGAGCAAGTTAGGCACTTTCGCAGGCAACACAACAGGCTCCATGTGCTTCTCGTCGTAGTTGGGGCGCCAGTCAACAGTCTCCTTGTCAATGTCTTCCAACATCGCCATCGCAATGGGAGCAAGACGGCATTCGGTGTTGTGGTTGATGAACCCGTTGGCGACGAAGGAATGGCAATCGCTGTCCACTCGCACCGAGTAAACCCGCTGCCAGCCTGCCGATTCTATCGCCACGATGCGGTCAAAGAAGTAGCGGCGCGCCACAAGGAAAGTGACGAGCGTGATGTCGGCAGCGGGAAGGGCTTGCATCAGACGGGGCATCGCCAATGCTAACCGTTCAGGGCGGTCAAAGTTATGCTTGCTCAGCCACTCCCGATGGCGCCTTGCGACACGGCGGACATAGGCAGCGAGGAAGGGAACGAAATCGTAGCGAGCGAGGGCTCGTCCTGAGAGTTGGGACAAGACTTCCGTTAACGCTCGCTGCTTCGCTTCGGAAACAAAACCGATTTGCTCGGCGAACCGTTGAAGGTTTTCCTTGCCTTGAATGAAAAGGCGCCAGTCTCGGCGAGTGTTATCAAAGGAGCAGGTGCTGACGATGCCGAAGCGCAAGAGCAAAAGTTGCACCTGCTTCACTAACCGTTCGCTGCGGGAGGTAAGGGAGACCCGATACAAAGTGCCACTGGATCGCTCCACTGACCCGTCACCTTCAAACAAAGCGCGAAGGAAAGCAGCGACAACGGCTTTAGGGGAGCGCAAGATAACGGGCAGAATTTGGCGTTCGGCAGACTTACCCTTCAGCCCTAAGTTTCGCAGGAAGTCAACGACCTGCTTGCTGACGATTTGCATCTGCCAGAAAGGTTGCTTGCCGAAGCCGACGGGAGCACGAAGCCAGCGATGCAACCTGCAGGTAGGAAAGAGATTGCGCCAAGTTGCCTCAAAGGCGTCAGCGAATTCGCCGGGCGTTGCTGTAAATTCCACGACCTTTTCCCGCACCGTTCCCTCCGCCACCAACGCGCCAAGCAAAAAAGCCAACCGCTCGTCCAGCACGGTCGGTAACCGATGGCGATGGGCGCGGGAACGAGGTGAGAGTTTCGGATGGAAAGGACGCAAGTCAACGAGTTGGTCTGTCCAAAGTTGACCGCTGCGGTCTAAAACGACAAAATCGCCCACTCGCAGTTGCGACAGTGTCTTCCAGACGAAAGTCGGTCGCCCTTCAGCGTCGGGTTGGCAAACGAGAACGGGATGATTGAAAGTGCCCGTGAGTTCAAAACCGTGTTGGGTGCGCACCCGCAAAGTAGGATGAATGCCGCTATCAAACCAACGGCTCGCTTTGTTCGCTTTCCCATCCCACGAAAGGACTTTCACGCTGATCTCTCTTGTGCCCTCACCGATTGGCTTTCCTTCCTCGCCCAACTCAGCGATAGGCACCATCCCTCGGTCAGTCACGACGAGGGTGTCGCCTGTGACACAGTAGCGCATTTGAGCTGGTGGGTCGCCGTCAATGCTGCCAAAGTTGCCTTGACCGTCGATGAGGGGGTAGCGCATGGTGAAGTCTTGTGCCATACGAACCAGCGCTTCGTAGATGGGAGCGTCACCGTGCGGGTGATATTTCTTCATGACCTCGCCGACGACTGCCGCGCACTTTTCCCTCGGTCGGTCGGGAAACATGTTTTGCTCATACATGGCGTAAAGGATTCGGCGTTGGACGGGCTTGAGCCCGTCCCTCACATCGGGCAGCGCCCGCGACACAATCACGCTCATTGCGTAGCGGGTGTAGGAAGTCGCCAATTCCCGCTCCAGCGAAACAGGCACCAGTTCCCTCGCGAAAGTCACTTCAGCCATGCGGATAACCCCCTATCCAAAAACCGAGTCACAACGATTTCGCGCTTGAAGAAGTTTTTTGTGGGCGACGAAAAAGGATAAGACGCTTCGCCAAAGAAAGCAAGAGCGCAGGCAGCGAGGACCAAACGATTTGCTTCACTTGATGCCACTTGGGCTAAAATTGTCACAGCGCAAGTAACAGTGGCGAAACAATCACGAAAGGAGCGAGCGAAATGAAAGTCTCGGTGCGAATACTTCGGTTCGACCCCGAAAAGGACAAAAAGCCTTACTGGCAGCAGTTTGAGGTTGAGGCGGAACCGACCGATAGGGTTTTGGATTTGCTGCACTACATACGCGACGAGCACGACGGAACTTTGGCTTTCCGCAGGTCATGTGGGCACGGAATTTGCGGCTCGGACGCTATGGTCATCAACGGCAAGAACCGCTTGGCTTGCAAGACATTGGTGAAAGACCTGAAGCAGCCCATCACAGTTGAGCCATTGAAAGGCTTTCGGGTCATCAAAGACCTCGTTGTCGACATGGAACCCTTCTTTGCCAAATACCGAGCCGTCATGCCTTACCTGATCAACGACGAACCACCGCCACCGACGGAACGGCTTCAATCGCCTGAGGAACGGGAACTTTTTGACGACACCACGAAATGCATCCTTTGCGCTTGCTGCACGACCAGTTGCCCTGTCTTTTGGTCAAACAGCCAATATCTCGGACCTGCAGCCCTCGTTGCTGCCCATCGGTTCATCTTTGACAGCCGCGACAGGGCTGCCCTTCAGCGGTTACAGATTTTGGCTCAGTATGGCGGCGTATTCACTTGCAGGACAACTTTCAACTGCGTTGACGCTTGCCCTCGTGGCATCAATGTCACGAAGGCAATTCTGGAACTCAGGCAAGCCATCTTGACTGGGAAAGTGCCGCAACCTGTTGAGCCGTCTCATGTTGAGAAGTGAGCGACTTCTCAGGTCTGCGAGGTAAGCGGGATGGCATCCGAGAAAAGCCTTGAAGAGCAACTGGAAAAGTTGCGGCAAAAGTTGATGGAAGCGGGCGTGAAAATTTTGTCGGGCAACTGGGGAGGAAAAGGCGGCATCGCTCGTTACAAGGGGCAGTGGCTTGTCGTCATGGACAGGCATTTGCCGACAAACTTGAAACTACGGTTGCTGCAAGCGGTGCATCAACTTCTTTCCGTTCCCGACGCCCAGCACCCCGCACTCGGCACCCACACTGAAGGGCGAACCGAGGAGACGAGAGGGGATAGAGATGGAGGAGCGCCAATCGGTGATCCCCATTAGCCGGTGGCGATGGGGTGTTGCTTTTGTCGTCTTCATGACCTTGCTTTTCTGCGGGCGGTTGTGGTGGTTGCAAATTTACCATGGCGAACATTTAGGTGAGAAGGCTCGCAGCCGTTACCTGCGGGCGATTGTGACGAGAGCGCCGAGGGGCGAAATACTTGACAGGAACGGGAAGGTTCTCGCCACCAACGAACCGTCTTTCAACATCGCCTTGTTCCCTGCCGAATTTTCAACGGACAGCGCTGACCCAGAAAAAATCTGCAAAGTAATTGGCATCCCGCGCGAAACCCTTGAAGGCGCCATAGCCAAAATCCGAGCCAACAAAGTCCCACTTTTTGAACCCGTTCGGTTGGTGGTTGGGGCTGATTTCGCTACGGTGACGAGGGTTTTGGAACGGAGTTGGGAGTTGCCCGGCATCATCGTTTTGGAAGAGCCTTTGCGCCGCTACCCTCATGGCAAGTTGGCAGCCCATGTCCTCGGACATGTCGGGGCAGTCACTGAAGAGGAACTGAAGCAGCGCAAAGACCTTGATTTGTTTGACTGGACAGGCAAGATGGGTTTGGAAAGGGTTTACGACAAGTTTTTGCAAGGCGAACACGGTCGCGAAATCGTTGAAGTTGATGCGAGGGGAGCGCCCATCAGAAGACTTCGCCGCGAACCAGCGCAACCGGGACAAGTTTTGGTGACAACCCTCGATTTGGAGTTGCAGAAAGTGGCTGAAGCAGCTTTGCAAGGCAAGAGAGGAGCAGTTGTAGCCATAGACCCTCGCAACGGGGAAGTTCTGGTCATGGCTTCGTCGCCAACCTTCGACCCCAATTGGTTCAGCAAGGGCATCAAACCAGAACTTTGGCGCTGGCTTATCTCTCACAAAGCCCACCCGATGCAAAACCGAGCCATCGCGACAGCACATCCGCCCGGCTCAACCTTCAAAGTCGTCACAGCAACAGCAGCACTGATTTACGGCAAAGCAACTCCCAAGACGCGCATCAATTGCGGTGGCGGTCGCGTCGTCGGGCGCAGGTTCTTCAGGTGCTGGCGGCGACACGGGACGGTGGACATGGTGAAGGCAATTGGACAATCTTGCGACACCTACTTTTACACCCTCGGCTTGGCTGTAGGTCCGGAAAGGTTGGCTCATATCGCTTCGTTGATGGGCTTGGGCGCTAAAACGGGGATTGATTTGCCCGGCGAGATTAAAGGCGTTCTCCCGTCGCCTAAATGGAAACGGGAACGATATCGCGAGCGATGGTATGGCGGCGATACGGCTAACATGTCCATCGGGCAAGGCTATCTTTCCGCCACACCTATCCAGATGGCTTTGGTCGCTTGCGCTATCGCTAACAACGGCGTCGTCTATCAGCCTCATCTTGTCAAGGAAAGGAGAACTCCTGACGGGAAAGTTTTGGAACGGGTTGAGCCGAAAGTCCTGCACCGCATCCATGCCCCTGCTTCGGTTTGGAACATTGTCAAACAAGGGATGTTGGCAGCGGTTTACGGTCCGGGCGGGACGGCACGCCTTTTGGCTGATTTGCCCATCAAAGTTGCCGGCAAGACGGGTTCTTCCGAGCACCGCAAGGGTGCAAAAACTCATGCTTGGTGCATCGCTTTCGCTCCAGCCGATAACCCACAAATTGCCTTGTGCGTGATGGTTGAGGAAGCGGGGCACGGTGGTGAAGTAGCCGTCCCCATCGCCAAGCAAATCCTTCAAGCGTTCGCATCAAAGTTGCAAGTCGCCGACATCGCTACAATTTCTGTGAGCCGCTAAACCTGTCAAAGGGGAGGAACTCGAGATGCCCCGAAAACGGCGGATGCCAAATCGGGTTTGGACCGACGAAGAATGGCGTGAAGCCGTTGAGCGCTCACGAGCGTTGATTCGCGAAGCGCAAGAGAAAGCGAAAACGCTATCGCACGAGGAATTCGCTAAGTGGTGGGACGAGAATGTGGCTATAAAAGGTGGAGGCGCATACGAAGCCCTGCTGGAGATAAGAGAGGCGATGAGAGGATGGGACAGTGGACAACCAACAAGGAAGTCAAAAGCCAAACACAGACGCCGCAATTCGTGCTGAACGCATCGGTTTCGCTGCTCTGGTTCTTGGTTGACGAACCCCCTGACTTGCGAGCAAGAGCGCGCTTATTGCTTGACGACATCATGTCAGGTCTGGTGACGGTTCATGTCCCTGACATTTGGCTCTTTGAAGTGAGCGGCGGTTTGGTTAAGGCAGTTCACTCGAAACGGTTGACCATAACTCAGGCTCAGGCAGCATTGAGCATGGTTGAGGCTTTAGTCGCCTTACCCAATTGGCACACCCATTTCCACAACAGAGACTGGCTTTACAGTGATGTGGCGAGGCGGGCGATGGGCTACAGCGTGAGTTTTTACGACGCCGTTTACCTTTTCCTCGCTCTTCACCAACGAGCCACTTTCTGGACGGCTGACCAAAGGCTTTACAGGTTCTTGGTCCAAACCAAACGGCGGCTGAAATTACCTGTCCAGTGGATTGGCGACTACAAGGTCAAGTGGTGATGGCGATGGTCACAAAACCTGTCGCCCTTTGGGGTTTCATGGGCAGCGGCAAAACGAGCGTTGGCAAAGCCCTCGCTCAAAAACTTGGCTACGAATTCGTTGACACCGACGAAATTATCGCTCAAAGGTTCGGCAAGCCTATCTCGCAGATTTTCGCTGAAGATGGGGAAGCAGCATTCAGACGAGCCGAAAGCGACTTGCTGGCGGAACTGCTCCAACGCCAGAGACTCGTGATAGCAACGGGCGGCGGGATGCCGACAGTGCCTGAGAACTTAGCAGCCTTGAAAACCAAGGCTCTCAATTTCTACTTGCGCGTCCCAACCGAAATCCTTTACGAGCGCTTGGCTACAGTCAAAGACCGACCGTTACTTGAAGGCTTCACTGACCGATACTGGCGCATCGCAACTCTTTTGGCGCAAAGGGAGCGCTTTTACACTCAGGCTCAATTCATCGTCAATTGCGGCAGGCAAACCCCTGAGCAAATTGCCGAGAAAATTTTCGCTTGGGTTCGGGCTCTGGATAACGATGACGATGCTGTGACCGTTGACTTGGGCGAGCGAAGTTACCAAGTGCTCGTCGGAAACGATTTGCTTTCGCGCGTAGAACGAATCGCTGAGGCTCGCGACTTGCAGCCACCGTTTGCAGTCGTGTGCGATGAGAGCGTGAAAAATCTCGGCGAAACTGTCCGAGAACGCTTGAGCAAGTTGGGGAAATCGGAGCAAGTCAGTGTCCCATCGGGTGAAGCGAGCAAGAGCATTGAGCAGGCAATATCGCTTTGGCATTGGCTTGCAGATATTGCGATGCCCCGCAACGGGACGCTGTTTGCTATCGGCGGCGGGGTCATCGGCGACTTGGTTGGCTTTGTGGCGGCAACTTACATGCGCGGGGTCGCTTATGTCCAAGTGCCGACAACTTTGCTCGCTATGGTTGACAGCGCTATCGGGGGCAAAACAGCGGTTGACCTTCCCCACGCCAAAAACCTTGTCGGGGCATTCCATCAACCTTCCCTTGTCATCAGCGACTTGTCGTGCCTGAAGACAGTGCCTGACAGAGCCTTCACCGCCGGGCTTGCCGAAGTCGTCAAATACGGGGTCATCGCCGACCCGGCACTTTTTCGCTACCTGCACGACAACGCCGATTTGATTTTGCGCCGACACCCTGTCGCCCTGAGGACAATCATCACCCGTTCCGCATCAATCAAGGCGAGCGTTGTTGCTTTGGATGAGCGGGAACAAACGGGCTTGAGGATGATTCTCAACTACGGTCACACTTTCGGTCACGCATTGGAGGCGGCGACGAACTTTCAACTGCTTCACGGTGAGGCAGTGGCGATAGGGATGACCGCAGAAGCATATTTGGCGTGGAGGCTCGGATGGTGCGACCGAGAAATACTTGACGAGCAAACCGAAGTGCTGCGGGCTTTAGAGTTGCCGACGAAATTGAGGGAAGTCGCTGAACCCGTCCCTGAACCCGACATCGCCTCGCTAACGGAAATCATGCTGCGAGACAAAAAACGGAAGGGAAGCATTGTTCGCTTCGCCCTGCCGAAACGACTTGGCGAAACTGCCGTCACCGATTTCCCCGTCCCCGATGACCTAATTGCGGATGCTTGGATTTTCGTCCTGCGGTGAGACGGAATATAGGAACGGGTTCGTTCGTCTATAAAGTGGCGGAGCAAAAACGATGCAAGGAGGCGATGTCGGATGAAGCGAATTCTCTTGGCGTTAACGATTGCGACGCTCGCTTTTGGCGGAATCGCAGCGGCTCAATTTGGTTTCGGAGGAAAAGGCTTCGGGCTCGGTTGGTGCTGGCTCGCACCCGATGTCCTCAAGCAGCAACTTGGCTTGACAGACGAGCAAGTCAAGAAACTCACCGAACTGCGAACGAAGCATTTGGAGAAAGTTGGTAAACTTGTCGCCGAATTGGCTGCAAAGCGCGCAGAACTTCGGACCTTGTGGCTTTCACAAAAGCCCGACGAACAACGCATCAAAGAGTTGACTGAGCAAATCGCAAAACTTCAGGCTGAACTTATGACCGAGCGAACCAACTTCCAACTTGAGGTCCAAAAAATCCTCACACCCGAGCAATTGAGCAAGTTGCCCCAAATTTGGGGTCGCGGCTTCGGTCTGGGATTGGGCTTAGGTCTCGGTCCGAGATGGGGTCGTGGATTCGGTTGGCAGCAGTTTGCCCCGCCAGCACCTGTCCCACCTGCCCCGCGACGAGGCTGTGGCTGTTGTGGAAGAAGATGGGGCTGGTGAAGTCGCAATTTAGCCCGTTGTGAAGAAGAGGGCGGGGCGAAAAGCCCCGCCCTTTCCGTTCCTCACAAGTTCCATCGCTCGTTGATTGGGCGTTGGTAAACTTCAACTTCGCCGTCGATGACATCTTGCACTTTCACCGTTTGCCCTGTCGTTGCTGCCTCGTAAATGGCAATTGAGATTGCTTTCGCTTTCAACCCGTCCTCAACGGTGACTTCGGGCGGGCGATTGTTTTGGACAGCGTCAACGAAGTCGTAGCACTCAAGGACGAAGCCGTCGGTGAACCCGTGCGGGAACAATTTTTGCCATGCTTCTTCGCCAATTGCGTTTCGGAAATCGTGAGCCAAATCGTTCAACCGTCTGACCCGACCGTTTGCGTGCTGAACGAGAGCGTTGCCCCAAGGTCCGTGAAAAGCGTCGCCAGTGTCAATCAACGCACCCTCGGTTGCGTAGTAGACGACATGGGTGAACCTGTGGGCGGGTGCGGCATTGGTGTAACTCCAAAATCCTGTCAAGCCCCGCTCAAACTCCAAAATCGCCATCCAAGTATCCTCGCGGTCATCCAGAACCAATTCGCCGTCTTTGCGGAAGGGACGCGGGATGAGTTGCTTCACAACTGCATAGACTTGCTTCACTTCGCCGAAGAGATAGCGGATTGTGTCGCAGAAATGAGCACCGCTGTCCAGAACCAAGCCGCCACCCGACAAGAACTTGTCAACCCGCCAGTGCCATGCAGGTTCGCGTCCCGGTTGAGGTGGGGGCATGTAACCGACTTGGATTGCGTAGAACAAGGTGGGCTCGCCGATTAGTTTGCTCTCGTTAAACAGCCACCAAGTTGTCCGCTGTGGGACGCCTCGGCGGATGTTCTCGGCAGTGGCGGCGAATTTGCCAGTCCGTTTCGCTGCTTCCACCACCGCTTTTGTGGCTTTAACCGTGACACCGACCGGTTTCTCAATCATCACATGCAGCCCTGCTTCCAAGCAAGCGACACCGATGACATGGTGCAAATGGTGGGGCGTGATGATGTCAGCGGCGTCAAGGTTTCCCGCTTCCTCTTTCAGCAGGACCTCATGATCGGTGTAAACCCTTGGGCGCTTGCCTTGGAAGCGTTCTGCCCAGTCGGCAAACTCTTGCGCCCGTTCCTCAACGGGGTCACAAACTGCGACGATTTCCAACTTGTCGGGCTCAGCCTGCTTGATTTGTTCGTAGCCTCGCATGTGTGCACGAGCGATGCCACCACAACCGATGATTGCCAACCGCACTGTCCTGCCTCCGTCCATCTTGTTTCGCCTCCTTGCCGCTTAAAATTTGTCGCACCATGCTTTTTTGACATCGGAGCAGGCTGAGAGTTCATTTGCGAGGTGATTGAATGTGCGGGTGATGATTTGGGTTGACGCTGAAGGTATCAGCGGAATCACGAGTTGGGAGCAAGTGTTGGATGGGCGAAGCCGCTACGAAGAGGGGCGAAGGCTGATAACTCAGGAAGTGAACGCTGCCGTTAGAGGCGCAAAGTTAGCAGGTGCAAAGGAAATTGTCGTGGTTGACTGTCACGGCGCTGGCGGCGAAAATTCCTTCCGCAACCTCCTTCCCGAAATGCTTGAGCCGGGTGCAGAGTATGTTTTCGGCGCTGCTTGGACAACTTACACAGTTCCGCTGGAACAAGGTTTTGACGGGGCAATTTTTCTCGGCTTCCACGCAAAAGCGGGAACGCCCGATGGCGTCCTCAGCCACACTGTCAGCGAAAGTTGGCTGAACTTTTTCGTTAATGGTGAACCTGTGGGTGAAATTGCCATTTGCGCTGCAGTTTGCGGGCATTTCGGTGTCCCCGTTTGGTTGGTCACAGGCGATGAAGCGGCTTGCAGAGAAGCAAAAGCGGTTTTAGGCGAGGAAGTGAAAACGGTCAGCGTCAAGAAAGGTCTGACCCGATTTTCAGCCCGCTGCATCCCGCCACAAGAGGCGTGGCGCAGGATTGAAATGGCAGTCACGGAAGTCGTCCAACATCCGCCCAAAGTTCTGCCCTACCGCCCATCAGAGCCGACAACATTGAGGGTTGATTTCACAGCACCCGAACATGTCCGAAATTACCTTCGCGATGGCGTCCGACAAGTGAACGACCGAACTGTTGAAGTGACCGCAGAAAACTTCCATGCAGCATGGCGAATCCTGTGGGGGCGATGAGCGAAAAAAACCGCTCACCTAACGCAGCCCTTTGCTCTTCAGCAACTCGTCAATCCACGCCGCATCTTCAGGGTCAAAGGCAGGTGGCGGCGGCTCAGAACGGTAGTCAATGAAATCGCCATACGCCCCAGCATCGTAACAGCGGTCAATCAACGCTTGCAAGTCCAATACGGCAACTCGTTCGTCTTCGGGCGCTAACGGGATGAAGATGCGAGGGAGTCGCTGGCGGATGGTGATCGGGTAAAGAGCGAAGGATGGCACTGTCTTGACCTGCCGGATGCTGACAAAGTAATGCCATTTGCTGAAATGCTTTCTCACTTCTCCCTCCGGTGGCGCCAAAACATATTCGCCCGAGCGCAGCAAGTCAACCTCAACCAAACTCACATCGCTCTGCAAAATTTCCCGTTGCTTTTGGCGATAAAGGCGATGCCCTTCGTCGCCCGGCGTCTTGTTGCTGTGGCTTAAAAAGTCAATCACCGTCACCACTCTCCCGCTATCCCGCTCAACGATGACCAAGTAAGGCTCATGAACGGGTTCACTGACAACAGTGAGCACAGCAGCGGGGGCATCGTATTCCAAAACAGCAACGCTGCCTTCGCCACGAAATGAAGCGCTCGGTGGCTTAGAAATTGTGATGTCAGGGTAGATGTGGCGCTCCGCTGTCTCAATGTAAACACGCTCCTCGATGTCAACGCGATAATGGGGACGAATCTGCGGTTGAAGCGCTTCACGGGCGTAAACGATAAGGCTGGCATGCACACCCCGCCAAAAGGTTGGGCTTTCAAGGTAAGGGTTCATGCCGGGAAATGGGTTCGGCACAAGCGCTCACCTCGCATCCGCTTTGGCTGGACTAAGTTTAGCATCCAGCGAAAATTCAACTCCCGCTCAGCCAACCAGACCCTGCAGCGATTCGCTGCTGTCAGTTAGCGCTCATGCTGCCTTCAGGTATTTGGCGATGTAGTTTCTGTTGCGGTATTGGGCGACGAGTTCGGGGTCAATGGGATAGCGACCGAATTTTCGCGCTGCTTCCACCATCGCCTTGTAGTTTTCGGGCTTGACTGCAGGGTGGATGGAGTTGCTTGAGGCGAGGATGTGACCTCCGCCGGGCGACGCTTTTGCGATGGTCTCCTTAACCGCTTCCTCAACTTCTTCAACTGTCCCGCGAGTGAGGACGAAGGAGCAGTCAACATTGCCGATAACTGCAATACGGTCACCGTATTTCGCTTTGACCTCACCGATGTCCATCCCTGCTGCGGGTTCAATGGGGTCAAGGGCGTCAATTCCTGCTTGAACCAAATCGTCCAAAATAGCCCAAATATTGCCATCGGTGTGTTTGATGAAAGGCACGCCTTCATCGTGAGCGGCGTCAATGCTCCGCTTCAGGTAAGGCAAAACGAACTGGCGGAAATGTTGCGGGCTCATGACCGTCCCATGTTGGTTGGCGTAGTCGTCGCCTGAAACGACTGCATCAGCGCCTTCCCTGATTGCCCTTCGCATCAGCCGGATTTTGTAGTCAATCACCATCTCCGCCAACTCATGAGCCAAGCGGGGGTTATCGTAGTAGTCAAGCAGCAAGTTTTCCATGCCGCCGCGAAGGTAGTGGGGAAACTCAAAGCCGTCGTGGGTCAGAAAGACGATCGCCCTGCGACCTTTGAACTTTTTGACAGCCTCCCGAAGCGATTGAAGCCTGTGGGGTGCTTCCGGGTCAGGTGGCGTGTAAGTTTTGAGGTCTGCTGGCTCTTTGATGGGACCGTCAATGGGGTAAGGGATTCCGAAGTCAGTGATGCCCCAAATGATGCCCCATTCGTCCCTGACAACTTGCCTTGTTCCAGTCAAAATGGTTCGCCCTCGCCAAACCAATTCTTTCTGCTCCGCCGTCCCAAGTGGCTCAAGTTTCATGTCCTCAAAAATCGTGATCCCGTCCAAGTCCTCCATCTCCACGAACTCCTCAAGGGATTTTGCGCCCCAAGCAGAAAGGGTCGGCTCATTGATGATTAACTCCCAAAGCGGCACTCGGTCAGGTTCGCCTTTTCGCAACAAAGCAATCATGAACCGCTCATAACCCGTCATCCCTCATCGCCTCCTTCGGGCATTGTAGCGACCGAAGTGACCGTTCGCCACTTTTCGCGCCATTGTTCCACTGCCTCGTCAACAGGCTTTAACTTCTCCTGCGTTAACGGTTCAGGGTTTGCATCCAACCAAGCCAACAACTGCTCAGTATGGTCACCCTTGACAAACCTTGGTGGTCGGTCAGGGGAAATCCAACTCAGCCAAAGCCTCCATCGGCGGAGTTGCTCGTAAGCCGCTAAACGATGCCCCCAAACTCGGTCGGATTTTGCAAGTTCCCTCAAGACTGCCCTGACCGAAGATGACCGTAAAGCCTCGTGCCCAATCAACGCTCGTCCCTCGCCCCCTGCCCCCCGTCCCATTTTCAACTGCGTTTCGGCGACCAGCAAATCTATGTCCCAAAGCGCACCGTCACTGTGCTTCAAGTCAATCACGCCTTCAGGCGGGCGATGTTCCGCTCGGATGCGAGTCATCAAAGCCTTTAGTTCCTCCCACTGTTCGGCAGTCAATCCCTGCTCGTAAAGTCGCTTGCGAACCAAATTGACAACTGTCCTGCCCAAGTTTGGCTCACCTGTCGCAAACCTTAGCCTCGTCCAAGCCAACGCCATCCAGAATTCAAACCTTTGCTCGGCAAATTCCCGCCACGCTTCTAAATCGCTGCTCAACGAACCTTCCTGACCTGCAGGTCTCAACCTCAAATCAAGCCGATAGGCAAACCCGTCTTCGGTCAAATCTCCGAGCAGCGACCGAAGTTCTCGGACAAACCGTTCAGCGGCAGGATACTCCCCTTCGTGAGCGAAAGCGACATCCAAATCGGAGCCGAAGTGAAGTTCCTCGCTCCCCCACCCACCGAGAGCGAAAACAGCGATTTTGAAGCCGGTCGGCTTCTTTAGCCATCGCATTGATTCGCCAACCAAAATGTCGGCGAGTTTTGACAGAACCCGTTCCACCGCTTCGCTCGGCGAAAGTCGGCAAAGGCTCGCAAAACCCAATGGCAAGGCAAATTTCCCTTTGAGCCAACGAACAGTTCGGGCAAAAGCATCCCATTCCTTCCTCTCGTCCCTCATTCCCCGTCCCTCGTCCCTTGTGCTTGAAGACACCTCCCTGCGAATGGTTTCTTCATCGGGAATTTCTGGCAATACCCCTGAAAGCAATGCCTCCAACCATTCTGGGTGACGAGTGGCAAGTTGGCACAACGGCTCGCTGATGCTGGCGACTAAAGTCAGCACCCTCAGGGCGAACAAATTTGATGCTAAACTGTCAAGGACGGAATGGCGCGGTCCCAATGCGTCCACTATCCCTTCAAGGCGCATCAAGGCACTATCTGGGTCTGGTGTTCTGGCGACGGCATCCAAAAGCGAAGGCAAAACCTTCATGACGCGAATTTGTTCCCTCCACCTCAGCCCAACGGTTGCCTCGCCGTGAATCAAGCGGAACAGCCTCTTTTGCGCCTCTCTGGGGCGGGCAAAGTTGAACGAAAGGAAAGCATTTTCGTCGGTTTCAAGTCCACCCACAACGCTCAAACTCAACATCACTTGCTCCGAGACGCCCAAAGTTTTTGCCAACTCGTTGGTGATGCCCTCGTAAACTTGTCGGACTTGTTTTGTGTGCCGCTCAAATGCCCTCAGCAGCGCTTCCCCGCTTTCCAAACCCATGCAACGAGCCAACCTGTTCAGTTCCCTCTCGTCTTTCGGCAGCGTTTGCAAGGGCAAATCTTCGGCGATTTGAAGCATGTGTTCCAACCGACGCAGGAACAAGTAACCGTCACGCAAGGCAGCGAACTCTTGCTCGGTCAACAAATTTCGGTCCCGCAACCTTTGAAGTGCCGTCAAAGTGTCCCTGACAGCCAAATCGGGGAAGCGATGGGCGAAGGCGAGTTGAAGGAATTGGACGGTCATTTCAACATCCCTGATTCCTCCGAGCCCATGCTTGACAGCGCCCTCTGTTGCGAAAGTTGCCTCCGAGCGGGTTTTAACTCGCAAGAGCCAAGCGAACTCCTCAGGCTCAATCGGATTTCCGAATACGAAGGCTTTCCGAAACTCTTCGAACCTGACTGCCAAATTTTCGTCGCCCGCAATCGCTCGCGCTTTCAGAAGAGCCAACTTGTCACTCGGTTCCGCCTGAGTTTCGTAGTAAGCCAATGCTGCATCCAATGGCAAAGTCAAAGGACCCGTCGCGCCGTATGGGCGAAGCCTCAGGTCAACCCGGTAAAGCCGACCGTAATCGCTCACTTCCGTCAGAGCGGAAACGAACTTTCGCACCAACCGCTCGGCAGCGAAAGTGTCGCCTTCGTGGAAAATCACCAAGTCAACATCGGAACTGTAGTTGAGTTCCCTCGCGCCCAACTTCCCGAAAGCAACGACCAAAACTTGACAGCCACCTTCAGGCGAAATTGTTTCCTGCACCTCGCGCTCTGCGCCCCGCACCAACTCCAAACCTGCCTTCAAAATTGCTTCCGCCAAATCAGAGAGTTCTGCAGTCAATGTCGCTAAGTCCATCAACCCAAGCAAATCAGCAGCAATCAGCCTCACCATTTCTCGTCGCCTGAAGCGGCGCAATGCACCCCATTTTGCTGCCACAGAGCGGAAGGGCGATAGCGCCGACTTTATTTCCTGCAGGAACTGCTCCAGCCCCTTCGTCTTTGCCAACTTCTCTCGGTCGGCGAACAGTTCCAAGTATTCGGGATGGAGCGAGAGGGTTTGGGCAGCAAAGTTGCTCCCTCCAAGCAAAACCATCAAGCCTTCAAAAGTTGCCGGGTCATCCAAAAGGTATCCGAGCAGCCAGCGGGGGTTGCCTGACATTTCTGCCAGTTGCACCAAACGCGTAAGGGCGTTATCTGGGTCAGGGGTCACCGCCAAAATTTGCTCTAACAACTCGTTGAACACGCTGACTCGCTCTTCGGGGAGCCAAGTTGAAACCCAATCTCGCCAGTTCACAGCCATGTGCCCCACCTTGAGGGATTGTAGCGCCGCTGGCAAATTTTGAAGGAGCAGATTCGGCAGAAAGGAGAGAGTGCGATGAGCGAAAAAGTCGTTGTGGCAGCAGTTCAAATGGAACCGAAATTCGCTGCACCCGAGGAGAACTTAGCCGCAATTTTGAACTGGGCTGAAGAGGCTTCTAAATGCGGCGCCCAACTCGTCGTTTTCCCAGAATGTGCCTTAACTGGCTACTGCTTTGAAAGCAGGGAAGAAGCGATGGCGGTTGCCGAACCCGTTGATGGTAAATCTGTGAGCGAAATCTCGCGGTGGTGCAACTCCCGCAACTGTTGGCTTGTCGTCGGAACTTTGGAACGAGCCTGGGAGAAGCTATACAATGCTGCTTTGCTGATTGGTCCTGATGGCTTAAAAGCGGTTTACCGCAAAATCCATCTGCCTTGCCTCGGGGTTGACAGGTTCGTTGACCCCGGCGACCTTCCCTTTCAAGTCCACTCAACTCCCGTTGGGCGGATAGGGCTTCACATCTGCTATGACGCTGTTTTCCCAGAAGCAGCGAGGGTGATGGCGCTTGACGGTGCAGATATTTTGTGCCTGCCAACCAACTGGCCGGAAGGGGCAAGACCCGTCGCTGAACTCGTCCCGAGGGTCAGGGCACTGGAAAACCGCGTTTACTTCATCGCTGCGAACCGCATCGGCGAAGAAGGCGGGTTCAAGTTCATCGGCATGAGCCAAATTGCTGACCCATTTGGAAATTGGCTCGCCATTGCGAGCGAACCGAAGGAAACTTTGCTCGTCTCCGAAATTGACCTAACGGAAGCGAGGAGAAAGCGAATCGTCTTTGTGCCCGGTCGCTACGAAGTTGACCGAATCGGTGACCGAAGACCCGAATTTTATCGGACCATCTGTCGCACATGATGTGACTCAGGTTTCGTCTCGCTCACGATAGAGCATGAGCACCTTGAGCGATGGAGACGATGAAGGCTTTCCCGCCAACTCGTTCTATCGCCTCCGCAACCTGATGCTGTTTACCGGGAGCGTAAGCGAACATGCAACCGCCTCCACCAGAACCGTTCAATTTCGCCCCCAGAGCGCCCGCTTCCAAAGCCGCTTCAACCAACCTGTCAAGTTTCGGCGTTGACACGCCCAGAACTTTCAGCCATCGGTGATGCTCGGTCAGCATTGAGCCCAGCCTCTGTTGTTCAACCTCGCCCCTTGACAACATTGCGTAAGCCTCGCGGCACAGGTCGCGGTCGTGAATGTGGGCTATGGCTTTGCTTCGGAGCGGTTCAGGCAACTCTTCGGCGTAGTTCAGGGCAATGTCAGTCGGCGTCGTGTGGATGTCAAATTCTGGGTGCCGCAATTTGATTTGCCGAAAGGCTTCTAACGCTTGCTCCTTCGCTTGTCTTAGGACTTCAAGGGTCTCCTTTCGTTCCAAAGTGTCGCCCAGAACGAACCCATCAAGTTGAACGGGCAACTTTTCCGCGCGAAACGGTGGGCGCGTGTCAACGAAAATGGTTCCGCCCATCGCCGCTGCGAAGTGGTCCATCATCCCGCCTGGTTCGCCGAATTCCAACACTTCAGCCTTGTGACCGAGACGCGCCAAAGTTTCTGGATCGTTGGCTTCCGGTGCTTGACAGACTTCAAGCAACAACTTCAGCCAAGCGATGACGAACGCTGACGAACTCGCTGTGCCTGCATTGATGGGGATATCGCCTCGGACAGTGACCGTCAAACCGTGAGGCAAATCGTAACCTAAATCGCGAATGACTTTCAGCCCAGAACGCAAGTATTGGCGCGGTCGCTCGTAAACGATGGGTGCGTTGAGGTCAATGGTTTCGGTCTCGCTGATGTCCGGCATTTTGACGACAACGAGTTTATCGCCCCGCTTTTCAGCCTCCATTTTGATGAAAAGGCTAATGGCTGTCGCAATCACCGGCAAACCCAAGTAGTCCTGATGCTCCCCGAACAAGCACAACCGCCCGGGCGCCTGAACGAACCACTTTGCCATCTTCGTCCCTCCTTCCTTTGCACTCTCGCCACCATTCATGATGCCACGCTCTTGCGGTTTCCCGCCAAGCAGTGCATAATTTACGGCGCAAACTTTTCAGCAGTGGGAGGGATTGAAGAGATGTCAAGTTTGTCCCGCCGAAGGTTGCTGAGAATTTTGCTTGGCACTCCCCTCGTTGCGATAGTGGGTTGCGGAGGCGATAGCGAAACTTTCCCCTCGCTTGTCCCACCGCCAAATTTGGTTCTCGAAGGCGATGAGACACAGTTGGCGAATCTGGTTAAGCAGCAACTACCTCGGTTAAAGCAACTCGCCCAGAACCCCGGCACATCCCTTCGGATCGGAATTCCCAACGGTCGGGGCATGGAGGTTCTTGCGTTTTCGTTCGTTGACAATGGGGCAGCGAACTACCGCCACTTGCGAGTGGTTCGCGAGTCAACGGGCGAAGCAGTGAATTTGCTTTGGGGCATGAAAGGTTTGCTGCCTTCAATTCGTGTGGCAGATGACAAAGGCAACACAATTTCACGAAACGGACGGCTGCTGGAAATCGGCTTTTCTGATGTCAGCAAATCAAAAGGGCGACAGGCTTTGGACTGGATCGCAATAGGCGTCAAAGTTGCTGCTGTCGCCTTCGCTTTGTGGCTCGGCGCTCAAATTGGGCGAGCCATCTTAGGAGCCATCGCTTTCTTGGCTTTCAACGCGATGGTGCTGGGCTTGCTTGTCGCCGGCTTTGCGGTCATTTCCCCTGCAATCGAATGGGTGCTGCGCAACATTACCTTGCAGGATGTTGAAAACTTCTTTGGGCAATTGGTCAACGACATCATCCGCCTCTTCACCGAAATCTCGCAAATGATGGCTCAGTGGCTGGGGAGTTGAATCTTGTTTCGGTTGAATGAAACTGGTTCCGCTACTTGCAGGCTTGCTGCTTTTTCCTGTCAATTTGCTGTCGCAACTGCTGGCGAATTTTTGCGACTTCGCAGGCAACTTGTTGCATGCGTTTTAGGCGGGCGACTTTCTCCTCGTAAGGCAGTTTTACCAGTTCCTGTCGCAACTCTTCTTTTTCCTTCAACACTGCTTCTTTCCACTCTTGCAGGCTGCGAAACTTCACGGTCGGTTCGCCTCGCTAATGAAAGCCTGCCACTTTTCCTTCAGACCATAGCGCTCCAAAACGCTTTGCAAATAGGCGTTGCCAATTTTATCCTGCTTCGGCTGCGCGTGTTCTGGGTGCTGCTTTGCGACAGAATAGCAGAAACGGGAGAAAGTGGGAAACAGAGAAGAGATGTTGCGAAGCGAACTGTGGAAGGAAGTGAACGCCGATGGATACAAGCCGATGTTGGGTGAGCCACCCTGACGAGTGGCAACCAATGGTGCGACAGTGGGCGCAAAGGGATTTGAGGGTGAAACTGAGAGAGTGGAGACAATGGACGGGTCATCAAGTTTTGGCAATCAGTGTCGGCAATCCCGATGCTGACATGAGGTTGCTCGTTACCATCCCCCACGCTCATGAACCTGCTGGGACGGCTGCTTGCGTTGATGTCCTTTGTCAACTCATCACAGGCACTCACCTTGACGGAACGAAGGCGGATTTGCCTGTGGAGACAATCAACCAGCGTCTTTTCATAACCTTCGTCCCTGACAGCAACCCTCAAGGTCGGTCACGAAGCCCGGAACGGGTTTGGGACGGAATTCACTACGACAACGAAACTTTCCTGAAAATTGCCTTTGGCATCGCAACTGATGGCAGTCGCTTCGGTCGCTACCCAGAATGGCGGTTCTCCGAGCACAAACCCAAACAAGTTGGCATCATTTACGAGCAGGTTGATGACGACTTATGGGTTGAGCCGAACACGAGTCGGAAGAGCACTCACTCCAAAGCGCTTGACGATTTGCTGGCGAGCGACAAATACACCCACTACCTTGAATTGCACCAACACGAAACCGACGAAGCCGTCCTGTTGCCTGCGTGGTTTGATGACTTGCCGGAAAGCGAGCGGGCGAAACTGGATGAGTGGGCAAAGGCGATTTTGTCGGAATGGTGTCAGCGAGGCTTTAAGGTTCACGAACAACCCTACATTCCCTATCGCGGTCAACAACGGCAGCAATTCTTTCGGGAGTTTTGGTGCGGTCGTTGGGAGAGAGGCGGTTGGATTACCGTTGAGGTCAGAAACAACCGACACGCTAAAACTGGCGAACCGACGCCCCTTGAGCACCAACTGAAAGCAATGCTGGCAGCCCTTTCAGCAACCTTCAAATGGCTACTGAGTTTGTCCATCGTAGGCTAACTTGAAAGTTGCGAGTTGTGGGTTGTGCGCTCGAAGAAAAATCCTGCCCCACAACCCTCAACGCTCAACCCGCAACTCTATTTGCAGCCACCCACTTTGGATGGACAGTCAAAATCGTTTACTATTCGCCACTCACTGCTCGCCATTCGCTGCCGTTTCACCAGTCGCTATTTGCTGTTCACTATTCGCTATTCGCCAATCGCCAGTCGCTGTCATTTCGGCTCGGCAGGAGCCTCGCCCTCCCATTTTTCTCGTCCCGCGTCCCAAGCCCCTCGTCTCGTTCTAAGTCGGCGCTCATGTTTCCCTGTCATCAACTACGGACTGAAGTCTGTTTTGGGTGCAAGCGTGCAGGCGTGCAAAGGTATGAGGGTGCTATCCGCCAAGCCATACTCCATGCCACTGGCTTCAGCCAGTGGTTGATGACGGGATTTAATGAGCGCCGAATTCATTCGGCGATAATTCTGGATGGCGCATCCCTTGATGCGCCGAAAATTTTTTGGCAGTGCGGGAGCACTGCCCTCCAGAAAAACTGTTCGCCACTCGCTGCGCTTACAAAGTCGCCAAAATTTCCTTTGCATTCACAGGCTTTTCAACCTTTTCATCGCCCACAACTTTCCCGTCGCGGAAGCGAACGATGCGTTGGCAGTGCCTTGCAATGTCTGGTTCGTGGGTGACGATAATGATGGTTCGCCCTTCAGCGTGCAAATCTTGAAACAGCGCCATGATTTCCTCGCCCGTTCGTGTATCAAGGTTTCCCGTCGGCTCGTCGCCCAAAATGAGCAACGGGTCATTGGCAAGTGCTCGGGCAATTGCGACTCTTTGCTGCTGACCGCCTGACATTTGAGTTGGGTAGTGGTGCATCCTATCAGCCAAACCGACCCGCTCAAGCAGATACTTTGCGCGTTCTTCCCGTTCCTTTCTCGGAACGCCAGCATAAACCATCGGCAGCATGACATTCTGGAGCGCGGTCATCCGAGGCAGAAGGTTGAACTGCTGAAAGACGAAGCCGACTTTTCGGTTGCGAATTTCCGCCAGTTCGTCTTCGTCAAGTTTTGTGACATCAAGCCCGTCCAATCGGTAAATGCCTTTTGTCGGCTTATCGAGACAACCGATGATGTGCATGAAGGTGCTCTTGCCTGACCCTGACGGACCCATAATGGCGACAAACTCGCCCCGCTGAATTTGCAAAGTCACGCCCCTCAAGGCAGGGATGACAACTTCGCCCATGCGATATTCCTTGTGCAAGTCAATGACTTCAATCACCTGACCTCACCCCTTTCGTGCTGAGTTCGGAGTGCGGGGTGCTGGGTTGAGAGTTACGGGTTGCGCGTTGAGGGTTGCGAGTAGAATTTCCGTGCAAGTAGGCTGTGAGCCGATGCAACATGCGGGAGATACGGTCGCATTTTTCGTAAAGGTCCGAGAAGCAAGCCTCGTCAATGTAGCGTTGGTCAAGGGCAACATAAAGGTGAGACTGCAATTCTGAAGCAGACCCTCTCGCTTGAGCAAGGAATCTGGCAAAATCGCGGTTCGTTCTCCGCCCGAAACCTTCTGCTATGTTCGCCATGACAGAAAGCGCAGCCTTTCGCATCTGGTCACTCAAAACCATATCCTGCCCGAAAGTTGATGAGGCGGTCACTTCATAGACCTGCCTCACAAGTTCCCTTGCTTCCCGCCAAATCCCTAAGTCTTCAAATCGCTTCGCTATAGCCATCGTTTTCACCACTTCCAACTTTGGTGCTGAGGTCATTAACATTGCCACAACGAGATCGTTGCGAGCCAGTAAACGACCAACGCCGAACGCGCAACCCTCAACTCGCAACACGCGACTACCTTCTCATGAGCCCCCTCATCCCTCCCATAGGTGTGCCCATCGTGCCGCGCATGCCGAAGCCTCCAGCCATTTGAGGCTGGAGTTGTTGTGGGGTTGCGAAGACAGTGACGACGAGTTCGCCCTCTTTCAATCCCTTGACAATTTCCGTCATCGTTGTCCCTTGCAGCCCGATCTCAACATACCTGCGCTCAATTTCGGGGTGCGGGTTCAGTCGCTTGGCAACTTCAACATAAGTGCGACCGTTCTCGTCTTCTTTGATGGCTTCGTTGGGGACGGCGAGGACATTTTCTTTTCGCTCAACTTGGAACTCACATGTCGCGCTCATGCCCGGCTTGAGCCTTTCGTCGGGCATGTCAAGTTCAACGAGGACATGGACATAAACGACATTTTGCTCAACGGTCGTCCTTGGGTCAATCCTGACGACCTTGCCCTCAAAAATTTCGCCGGGGAATGCATCAACAGTGACATCAACTTTTTGCCCGACCCAAACGGAAGCGATATCGGCTTCGGCAACTTCAGCGTCAACGAAAACCCTGCTCATATCCGCCAATCGGACGATTGTCGTCCCTTGCGCGAAAGCGGACATGCCCGAACTAATGACCGTCCCTTCCTCAACCAACTTTTCAATGATGACGCCATCGCGGGGTGCTACGATGACAGTATCAGCCAATTGAGTTCGTGCGTTTCTGAGTTGGGCGATTGCCCTTTGAACTTGCGCCTTTGCTGTCTTGATGTCAGCCTCCCTGAGTTGGACTTGTTGGGCATTTGTCAGTGCTTGCCTGTATGCTGCTTCCGCTTGAGCCAATGCGGCGCGAGCTGCAGCGACTTCCGCTCTCCTTTGCTCAACAATCGCCTCGCTTGCTTTCGCTGCCTCAAGTTGAGCCTCAGCCTGCTTCAGTGCTGCCAAAGCCGCTTCCAAATCCTGTTTTCGCAACTCGTCCTGAATTGCGTTAGCCTTCGCTGCCTCAAGTTGAGCCTTTGCCTGAGCCACTCTCGCCTCGGCTTCCTTCAATGCCGCTTGATGCTCGGCGTCCAAAGTCCGCATCCTTTCACGAGCGCTTTCAAGTTGAGCCTTCGCTTCAGCGACGCGAGCCTCAGCAGCCCTCAAGGTTGCGGAAAGTTCCTGTTCAATCGTCCTCAACTTCTCTGCGGCTGCATCAAATTGAGCCTTTGCGGCAGCGTATTGGGCTTCTGCGGCATCAAGTTGGCTTTTCGCTACGAAACCTTGGTCAAACAACTCTCGCTGCCGTTTCAGGTTCTTCTCTGCGTTTTCAAGTTGAGCCTTTGCCTGTTCGTAGTTGGCTTGAGCCTGAGCCTTCTGCTGCGGGATTGTCGCTTCCTTCAACTGCCGCAAGTTTTCAAGGGCACTTTGGTATGCTGATTCCGCTTGCTGGAGCGCTGCTTGAGCCTGAGCCTTTTGTTGCGGGATAGTTGCTTCCTTCAACTGCCGCAGACTTTCAAGGGCGCTTTGATACGCTGCTTCAGCCTGCTGGATTGATGCTCGTGTCAGTTCGGGTTGAGTTTCCGCTTGCTTTTTAGCCTGCTCGTATCTCGCCCTCGCAGCGTTAACGGCTTCCTCCGCTTGTTTCAGTTGGGCTTTGGTTTGCAACTCTTGCGCCCTCAAACTGCTTTCAGCCTGAAGCAACCTCGCCCTTGCTGCTTCAAGGGATTGGCGCGCTTCCTCAAGTTGAGACGGCGTGATTTGCCTTTGCATTTGCCAAGTCAGCATCGCTTGCTGAACCCGCGCTAAGGCGGCATCCAAATCGGCTCTCGCTTGCTCAACGGCGGTTTGAGTGTCCGTCGGGTCAATCCTCGCTATGAGTTGCCCCTTCTTGACGAAATCGCCGACTTCAACCGCCATCTGGATGACTTTGCCCGCCGCTTTTGACTTGACCTCAACGATTTTGTATGGCTGAATTGTCCCCGAAGCCGAAACGGTTAAGGTCACAGTCGTCCGCTCAACTTTCGCGGTCTGGATGAAAGGTTGGGTTTGCTGGGCTGCTCTGACGCGCCAGTAACCGAAAGCCCCGACAGCGACCAAAATCAAGGCGAAAACCCAAAGCCAGCGCCTACGAAACCATCGCCGCATTTTCGTCCCCTCCAAAGGCAATAAGTCTTGCGTTTGCCTGACGGGTTAGACGCATTCTCAGCGCCTGCGTCACAAAGTTTAGCGGTTGTTTGCACCTATCGTTCGCAAGGGTTTCGCGCCATGATGGCAACGCAAAGCAAACTTCGGAGGTGGAGCAAATGAGATGGGCAGTTTTATCGCTTGCGGCAGTTGCGATTGTCGCATCGGTCGCCGCTTCCCAGCAACCCATCTTGACTTTGGAAGATTGCGTCCGCATCGCTTGGGGCGAACAGCCCCAAGTCGCTATTGCCGAGAAGAGTTGGAAGTTGGCGGAAGAGAGGCTCAAAAGCATCCGAGCGAACTTGTTCCCGCAAGTCTCTGCAGGCTACCAGTTCCGTCGCTACCTTTCAACCCGCATCGGATTTCAAATCGGTGTCGGTCAAGTTCAGGTTCAAGAGCCAGTGGAGTTCAAAGAGACTTCGCTTTCCATATCGCAGTTGATTTTTGACTCTTTCCATACCCCGCTGCAAATTCGGCAGGCGAAATCGCAAGCCAACGCCTCCTTCCACACTTACGAGAGAAGCAGAGCCGACATCGCCCTGCAAGTCGCCCAGCAGTATCTTGAAGTTTTGAGGGCAAGGGCTTTGGTCAAGTTGCAGGAACGGGTTTTGGAGCGAGCGAAAAGGTTGCTGGAGGCGGCAGAAGCAGGCTACAAAGCAGGAACGGCTGCGAAACTTGATGTCCTCAGGGCGCAAGTTCAAGTCCGAAACGCTGAAGTTGATTTGCTGGCAGCAAAAAATCAGGAACGAATCGCTATGCTGACTTTGCGGAATTTGATGGGAGTTAGCGACGATTTCGTTTTTGAAATCGCCGAACCCGCTGAAGAGCCTTATGAGCCACCATCGTTGACCGAATGCCTCGCTCAGGCTTTGAGGCAGCGACCTGAGGTGAAAGAAGCGGAATATCAACGAGAAAGCGCCAACATAGCAAAACAACTGGCTCGCATTAACACCTTGCCACTCGTCAATGTCAGTGGCTCTTACAACCGCTATCCCAGCACCACGCGAATCACCGACAAGGAATGGGCACTTAACCTCATCGTCAGTTACCCGATTTTTGACGGCGGGCGAGTTAGGGCTGAACTGGAGCAGGCGAAGTTGCAAGTTGAACAGGCTGACCTGAACATGAAGCGAACTCTTGACAACATCAGGCTGCAAGTCCAGCAAGCATACAGCAACTGGCAAAACGCAAAGGAGCGGCTCAGCGCCGCTCAGGAGGCGGTCAAAGAAGCGAGCGAAACGGCGAGGTTGACCGAAGAGGCATACAAAGCGGGCGCTGTTAGTTTGATTGATGTCATCAACGCTCAAGTTGCGTTGGCACAAGCGGAGACACAGGAAATCCAAGCCCGCTACGACCTTCTCCGAGCCGTTTACGCTGTGCGTCACGCTGTTGGCGAAATTAACCGCTATTTTGCCCAAAGAACTGATTCCCAAGTTCGCCGCAAATGAGTGGGGCGGAGACCGGTGGAGAAAGAAGTGCCGAGGTTTGTTCCCTGCCGGCAGTTAAACTCCGCTCTCGGGCACCCTCGTCAGCAAAGCGACTTCAGTCGGCAGATTTTTCGCTTTCCTCAATCAACTGGTGAAACCTTGCGAGCCAGTAAGGGAGAAGGAAAAAGGTTGCGTCCTCTTCAACTAAGCCGTTGGCGCCGCCGTCAAGTCGATATGGGTTGCCGTTCCATTTATGCATCGGTCGCTCGGTGAAGGGAAGCGGCTCAACACTTTGCAGTTCCCCAAACCTTCCGAGCGACTCGTCTATTCGCACATCGGCACGATGGCTGTTTCGGACATTCCAGTGGACCAAGTCCAGCGGAATTTCCTGCAAAGTTTTGACGGCAGCCTCAGCATCGCACGGTTTCCCTGTCAAGGCTCCGTAAATGAAGTTCCAAAGCGGGCACCGTTCCTTCCGCTCCATCTTCCATGTTCGCTCCAAACCCGCCAACAAAATCCGCCTCAAATCTGGGTTGGTTTCGTAGCGAAGCAGCGTGTAGTAACTCAGGAACGCAAGTTCGTCGTCGCTGTGGTTGGTGATGCCGTTGATGACGATTTTTTGGCGGACAGTGTTCAACGCAAAACGGTACCGCTCAATCAGTTCGCGGTAAATTTGCTGGTAACGCTCATCGCCAGTCATGTGATAGGTTGCCTTCAAAATCGCCAACAACTCCAACGAGTTCAAACCCCGTTCAGCCCACCAAGTTTCGTCGTGGTTGAGTTTCTCTGGCGACCAGACACCCCAAGTCGTCGGTTGCCCATCAACATCAACCAAGTGAAAACCGTGAGCGATAATGTGGTCAGCGATGCGCTTCGCTGTCTCGGCAATTTGGCGCTTCATTTCTTCGTCAGGTAGCAGGTCGTAAGCGATGGGGTAAGCGAAGAAGTGACCGACAATTTCGTCCGATGAGGTGTCGCCTTTCCATTCCCACTCACCATCTTCAGTTCTGTGCCACTCTGGGTGCGGTGTTCCAAATTCAGGTTCACTTTTGTGCCTGACAGCGCGAGCGGGGAAGCCCCTGACGCCGGTCACTTGCTCCAAAAACAGCAGGGCTTTCAAACTTTCCGTCGCGTTCTGAAGGGCTTCTTTAGCTTCATCTTCTCTACCCTCTCGTTTTGCGACCACATACCTGAAGCATTCCGCAGCGACATAAAGAGCCGTCCACAAGCCATCGTTGTCGGAAATTTCCACTCGCCCGCTGTTGACATCGCCGGGTCGCTCAAGCCACCTGACAGTCACATAACCCAAGCGTTTGTGTCGTTCGTTCACCTGCCGCTCAAAAATTGCTGCTTTCTCGGCAAGGGTCATCGCTTGTTGCCAAATTTTGGCGATGCCGTCGGGGGTCGCTATGAAAGCAACTCCGTCATCGCTTATGGCTATGTCTCGGACATCATCGGAAGGTAGCCAACGCTTTGAAGCGAAGTAGTGCCATTCTCCCAATTTCAAGCAGATTGCCCCGCAGGTTGAAGCAAGCCAAACGCTCCCATCACCGCCCAATCTGACCTTTCGCAAATCTTCAATGGGCAGACCGTCTTTGCCCGTCAAGTGCAGCCAACCGTCGCCGCCGGCGAAAACGACGAGACCTTTGTCCGTTGCCAACCACCAATGACCGAAGTTGTCAACGGCTACATCGCGGACATCGTTGGTGGGCATGGGTGAGAAACCCTTCAGCAACTCCTTGAAGTGAAAGCGCTTGCCTTGGAGGAACCAGAACCCAAAAGATGTCGCCAAAGTGACTTGACTGCGCCAGCAAGCGATGGCTCTGACTTCTGCGTTGAAGGGAATTCGGGTCACCCGCTCCCATTCGCCAGAATACCGCCACAACGCGCCGTCAGCCACAAGCCAAACAGTCCCGTCTTCCGCTTCCGTCCATGCAGAAACCTTGAAGGGCTTGTCCAAAGTTCGCCAACTCGTTCCGTTCCAAAGGAAAATTTGCTCGCCTGCGTTCACCCAGATTGTCCCGTTACGGGATGCGAGCAAAAGCGAAGGTTGTTCGGTCCAGTCAGCGTTAGCGGTGCACCACGATTTGCCGTCAAATTTCACGACCCCTGCACAGGTTATCGCCCAAAGGGAATCAGCGGCGCTGGCAATCTGTTTTGCCCCTCTCAAATCAACCCCGTTCGTTTCGACGAATACTTCCTTCACCCACTGCCCAAATTCGCCCACCTCGACCTTCATCCTTCCTGACCTCCTCAACAAGTTTTGTCAAGCCAAAGTCGTCCCGCAAGCAAATGGCTTCTTTCAGAAGTGCCAACAAGTTTGGATGGCGTTTTGCAAGCAACGCCTCAAACTCGGCTTTAGTGTAGCCGATGGGTTCAACGCTGGGCGGTGCTAATTTGAGCAGCAAGCCCAACCGCTCTAAAGGGTGCTTCGGCAAATCCTCAGCGACGAGCAAAACATCCACATCGCTCCAAAAATTGAAATCGCCCCGGGCAACAGAACCGTAAAGCCAGACAGAAACTTTCCCGATGGCTTCCTTCGCTTTTTCTGCAAATTGGTTTGCTAACGCCCTCAACTCCGCCCACTGCCTTCTACGCTCCTGCAGCCATTTGGGCATCGTGGAAGACTTGTCTTGCAAAGTCTATCACCTGCCGAGCATCTGATAGGGCTTGTTGGGCGTCTGCTTCGTTGTAAAACTCAAAAGGGCTTCCTGTTGGGTGAGCATCGGGATAGCGTGTTGGGATGTAGAGCCTGTCCAACCGTTGAGCACTTTCAAGGAGTGGCTGCGGGACATCAATTTGCAAGTCAGAAACTTGCCGCAGTAGTGCCAAAACGCTATGACCTCGTGCAGGTTGCCCTAAGCCCAAAAGTAATGCTTTCACCGCCAACTCAGCTGCTTGCTGTGCCTTAAAACATGCCCACGCAAAATCTCCGTCTTCAGCGTCTCGCTCCGCCGATTCAAGGTTGTGCTCCGCTTGCCCCATCCACCGCGCAAACTCATTTTCGTCAAGCAAAATCAATCACCCCAACGAGCGCACTCACTGAGAGCCTTTTTGCTCTTCGGGTTGGGTTGGCTGTTGTTGAATTCCCGGCAAACGAGAAACTAAGTCGCGGACATTGATGCCTGTCAGCGATTCAAGGACGGGCGGAATTTGAGCCATCATGTTAACGATGTCTTGGGTCAATCGTGAAGCGCCAATGCCAGCACCGTCTCCAGAAGTGTTGCTTATGATGACGATGCGTTCAACTTTGCTGAGGGGCTCGGCAAGAGCTTTGGTGATTTCTGGCAACCGTTCAATGAACATCTCGGTGATGGCTGCTTGGTTGTATGCACGCCACGCTTCCGCTTTCCTCATCATCGCTTCCGCTTCGGCTAATCCTTTCGCTCGGATGACCTCCGCCTCAGCGAGACCGCGAGCCTTTTCTGCTTCCGCTTCGGCGAGACCTTTTGCCTTGATGACTTCCGCCTCAGCGAGTCCTCGCATTTGCACAACTTGCGCCTCGGCTTCGCCTGTCCTTCGCTTGGATTCAGCCTCCGCTTCCGCTTGTGCAATGGTGCGATACCTTTCAGCGTCAGCAATCATGCGAATTCGGTCTGCTTCAGCCTGAGCGGGTTTGCGGACGGTTGCGTCAAGTTCCTTCTCCTTGCGGATGATTTCTTTCTCCTGCACCTCAATGAGTGCCTCTTTCTCAACGAGTTGAACCTTAACTTGCTCGCGCTTGAGTTCCTGCTCCAGTTGATACTTGCGCAAGTCGTATGCAAGGTCCGCCTCGGCTTTCTTCTGGTTGACTTGCGCCTGATACTCCGCCTGCCGCATCTCGAAATCTCGTTTTGCCTCAGCGATTTTCGTTTGAGCCTCAAACTCAGCGGACTGGGCTTCCTGCTTCGCTTGTGCTGCTCGGATGGTGGCATCCCTTTCCGCTTCCGCTTCGGCAATTCGTGCGTCCCGCTTCACTTGAGCGATTCTGGGTCTGCCAAGGGCATCAAGGTAACCTTGCTTGTCTCGTATATCGCGGATGGTGAAGGAAACGATTGTCAAGCCCATGTTGGCAAGGTCACTTTCAGCGACTTCGGCAACCCTTTGGGCAAAAGCGTCGCGGTTTCGGTAAAGTTCTTCAACAGTCATCGTCCCGACAATGGCTCGCAAGTGACCTTCAAGGGTCTGACGAGCGATTTCGCGAATTTGTTCAGGTGTCTTGCCCAAGAATTGCTCTGCGGCAGTAGCAATGGCACTTTCGTCGCCTCGAACTTTGACTTGAGCGACGCCGTCAACAGTTACGGGAACGCCTTGAGCGGTGTAGACATCGACAACATTGACATCAAGCGTCATGACCTCAAGGGAGAGTTTTTGCACTTGTTCAAGGACTGGCCAGACGAAAGTTCCGCCACCTTGGACGATGCGGAAACCCCGCCGCTTTCCGATGCCCGAAATTATCAGAGCCTCGTTCGGACCGACCTTCCGCCATCGGGAAAGGATGAACATCAGCACCACGACAATTACAACCGCAATGCCCAAGCCGATCAACGCTGAAGATTGGAATTGAGCGGTTGGCATGGACTTTCACCCTCCTTCAAGCCTCAAATTTGCTCCCAAACCTTCATCCGCTCCTCTGCGCTTTCAACCAAGAGCAGATTACCCGCAACGCCGATGATTCGCACAGGCGTGCCGCGAGGGATTGGCTTGTCGGATTGGTTGCGGGCAGGAGCAGTGTGTCGGATGTCGTTGAAGACATAAGCGATTGAGCCAATCCCATTGGGCGGAATCGGTGACAAACTCTCGCCAATCAAACCAACAAGGTCGTGAGTGGTCGGGTGGCTTGAACTCTCCATCCGCTGAAGCCATCTTCGGAAGGGCAACAGCAACCCAAAGACAGCAAACAAACCCGCAGCAGCCGCAAGGGGAATGTTGATGGCAGGAAAGTTGAGAACGGGAGTTTGACAAGCCAAGTAACCGACGCCACCGAAAACTGTCAGGAAAACGGAAAGCATCAGCGGGCTGAAGAGAGTGCTGAACCAGTGGAGGAAGTTGAAATGTCCGCCTTCATGCCCAGCAGCATCATGGTCAGCGGAAGCATCGTGGTCAACTCCTGCATCATGCCCGCCAGATAGATCGTGGTCGCCAAAATCAAAGTGACCGAGGAACTCATGCCCTAACCCCAGCACCAACATCAAAACTGTGATGCCCAAACCGGCAAAGAACATCGTCAAGTAAAGGTTCGGCAAAGTGAACCATCCCATCGTCAATCACCGGCAGCGCAACGCTGCCGCTACAATTATGCAACGGGCTTGAGCGCCGATGTCAAGAGAGGTGAAGCGAAATGTCAGACCAACGAAAGGTCCAGACATGGGTGATTGTCGGAGCAGTGCTTGGCGCTACTTTGTTCGGATGCCTCGCCTTCGGGGTTATCACGGCGGCTATCATGCTCCCTGTCTTCACCCAAGCGAGGGAAAAAGCAAAGACAGTGTCATGTATGAGCAATCAGAGCCAAACTGCGCGTGCGCTGCAAATGTATGCCGCTGATAACGATGTCCTGCCTGCAGCGTCTCAGTGGACTGACAAGGTTAAGCCTTATCTTCGCAACGATTACCTTTTCGTCTGCCCTTCGGCAAAGCAACTCAGATGCGGCTACGCTTTCTATCGCCCATTGGGCAATCGCAAGGTCTCCATCATTTCAAATCCCGCTGCTGCGCCGATGATTTTTGACTCGTCGCATGGTCAGTTCAACTATGCCGACGAAGGTCAAAGCCTTGACTTTCGCCACTTGAATGGCGCTGTCATTTCGTTTGTTGATGGGTATCTCAAGTGGTTCAAGGAGAGCGATGCGAAAGCATTGTTCCAGAAGCGACCTTAAGACCAATGAGGCGTTGAAGTAAGCGAGTGTTGAAAGGCGGGTAGTGACTGGTTTCCCCAACTTAGCCTAATGGTCAACTTTTTGAACGGCTTAGACTTTGAAGCCACGCTTCTTTGATGACCAGCCACAAAAGTTTCGGGATGGCTTTCAAGCGAGGCAGCCTTTTCGGGTCTTTGATGGTTCGGTAGAGCCATTCAAGGCAAAGCCGCTGAACCCACTCAGGCGCTCGTTTGACCACTCCAGCGTAAACATCGAAACTCCCGCCAACGCCGATGCAAATTGGGACTTGCAATTCGTCGGCATGTCTGGCAATCCACTTCTCCTGCTTCGGGATGCCGAAGGCGACGAAAAGGATGTCGGGTTGGGCTTCCTTGATCTTTGCAATCACCAGCGGCTCTTCTTCGGGCGAAAAATATCCGTGATGCGTTCCGACAACCTGCAATCCTGGGAAACGAGATTTCAGGTTTTCTGCAGCCTTCTCGGCGACACCGGGTTTCGCTCCCAGCAGAAAGACCCGCCAACCTTTCTGTGCTGCCCTCTCGCACAACTTCGCCATCAACTCAACTCCCGGAACTCGTTGGTAAACGGGCAAGCCCAACAACCTTGCTCCCCAAACAACTCCAATCCCGTCGGGCGTCACCAAATCGGCATTTTGGACTATGCGCCGAAATTCCTCGTCCTCTTGAGCGCGAACGATGGCGGAAGCGTCCGATGTGACCACTAAGTGGGTTCGGCGCTCGGAAAGGAAGTGCTCCAAAATGTCAAGAACTTCCTCCATCGTGACCGCAGCGACGGGAACGCCGAGCAAGTTGACAATCCCTCCCCCTTCTTTTCTGGCGCTGAACCGCATCGCTACCCAGAAAGCAAAAACTCCGACCACCAACCAAATTGCCATCAAAAGCAACTTGACCGCAAAGTGAATTTCAACGAGCCAAACGAGCAAAACTGAGAGAAGGCACAGGTAAGCGTGGCTGATGGACAATAGCCAAAATGACCTTCGTTCGTCAACACCTTCGGCAGTGAGCAATTCAAAAATGCTGCGGACTTGCGTCGGCAAAGCGAACCCACTCGCCCTGAGCCTGTAAGTGACTTCCATCATCGGCACACCTAAAACCAATGCGGGTGCGATGAAGATGAGGAAGGCAGTGTTTTTCAGCGCCCCAGCGACGCTCGCCATCGCGAGCAGCGAGCCAATTGAAGCAGCACCCCCTGCTTCTGCTGGCAACTTCCAAAGTGCAAGTCCAAATCCGACAGCGGTGAAAGCCAAACTCAAAGCCAGTTCGTAGCGGGTGATGAATGGCGAGCGGGTTTGCATGATAGCGACGATCAAAGCGAAGGTCAAACCGCTCAAAACCGCTGCGCTCCAAGTCAAACCTTTGAGCCGAGCCGTCGGGCGGAACAAGGCTGCGAAGAGCCAAAGCCACAAAACTGTCAATGGAACAGCGAAAAGACCCAACGAGACGAAATGCGTTGTGAAGGGAACTTTGATGCTATCAACTCTCAAGCCAGACAAAACCGCTATGAGCGCGCCGAGCATCGTCCCAATCTCCCTAACCAGTCGCTTCGGGTGTCTGGAAGATAGTCCCGAAAGAAGCGCAAATGCAGCCATCCCAGTTGCCAAAGGGAACACAGCGGCGATCGGCGGATGAGAAGGCATGGAATGAACCACGAACGGAATGAGCAGACAAGCGAAAGCGACAAAGAAGGGTAGCCACCAACAGGCTACCGACTTTCGCCACCAGCGCAATGCGAGACCCAAAGCCAGTGCAGCAATTCCTGCCACCATATCTGACTTCACCCGCTCACCGAAAAACATTCGCTACTCGCCACCGGCTTCCCGTTCCAATTTTGCGGCGTAGAAGTTGCGATGGCAAAATAGAGGCGACAGTATCGTTGGGCAGTTCTTTTCGCTTAAACGCTCAGCGTTCAGCACTCATCCCGCAATGCCGGTTGCGGATGGAGGTGGAAAAAGATGGCGTTTATCCGAGAGCCCGTCGTTAGGCTCATAGCAGTCACGCATTTTTGGAAGCCCGAAGATTTGGAGGAGTTCCAAATTTGGCAAACCGACACCGACAACGAGCCCCAGCAACTCATAGAAGCGGCTGGGAGAACCTGCTACTCCAGTTGGAGAAATCCGAGCGGTCGCACCAACGAACAATACATCGCCAACTTGCTTTCGCAGGGGCATCTCTCAGTTATTGAGCATGCTGTCGCCAGTTTTTACATTCGGGGCATATCAAGGAGCTGCAGTCATGAGCTTGTCAGGCATCGCCACTTCTCCTATTCGCAACGCAGCACCAGATATGTGGACGAGAGCGATTGCAACTTCATCGTCCCCGATTGCATCGCCGAAGACCCTGAAGCAATGCGGATTTTTGAAGAGGCTGTGACGAAGGCTCAGGAAGCCTATAAGCGACTTTACGAGTTGCTTTGGGAGAAGTTTGCCCACATTGAGGACAAGACTTTGCGCCGGAAAATGGCTCGGCAAGCAGCGCGGATGGTCCTGCCCAATGCCACCGAAACAGCACTTGTCATGACCGGAAACTTCAGGGCTTGGCGGCACTTCATCCGAATGAGGGCGAGCAGGCACGCCGATGTTGAAATTCGCAAGGTAGCAATTGCCATCCTGAAAGAACTGCAAAAAGTAGCGCCAGCAGTTTTCGGCGACTTCAAAATCGTCCCCCTTCCCGACGGCACAGAAGAAGCCATCCCGGGCTATCAGTGGGAGTGAGAAGACCGAATCGGATGACATTTCGGTGAATTGGCATGACGGAGCAGCAGCGTAGGCAGTTGGTTATCGTTGCTTGTTGGTGGGCGGGAATTTTGTTTGCGCTCCTTTGGTTTCAGTTCCCGTATGTTCGTGGCTTGTTTCAGCAGCCACCGCCCTTCATCTACTCCCTTTACGCCATCGCCGTCGTCTATGTAGCCTTGAGGACGGCAACCGTTTTCGCTCTCCCTATCATTGCAACTCGCACCCAGCACACTGCGTTCAACTGGCTTGGTAGCGACCATTGGTTAGTTTTGCCCGACATGTTTCTGCTCACTCTCGGCGTTCACTTCACTGGTGGCATCCAAAGCGACCTTTACCTTGCCTTTTTCGTTCCCATCGTTGCGTGCGGTCTGGCGTATCGGGTTCGGTTCACTTTGCTCATCGCTTTCGCTGCGGCAGTTCTGCACTTGATTGCAACTTGGCACGACCGATTTGAGCCGCACTATTGGGAGTATGTTGCGACTCGAACTTTCTTTTTCGCCATCATCGGTTGGCTCGTCAGTTTCATCGCCGGAAGCGAGGAGGGAAGGCGTCAGAGGGAAAATGTCTTGAGGCAGGAGTTAGCCGTTGCGGAAGAAAGGGCTCGCATCGCCCGCGAGTTGCACGACAGCGCTGGCAACGCACTCGTCGCAGCAATCCAACACGCCCAACTTTGTCAACATTTGCTCTCCCAATCGCCAGAGCAAGCGCGCCAACAGTTGAGCGAACATATTGCCGCGCTGCGTTATGCCCTTGACGAAATGAGGGAACTTGTCTTTCACCTGAGACCTGTTTCCTTGTCACCTGATGAGTTCGCCAACGCGCTGAGACAGTTTGTCGCTCGGTTCAGCCAAAGGACGGGCGTTCGAGTCAATTTGCAGGTGGACGATCTGCCGATTCCATCGCCAGCGATGTCCATCGCTTTGATACGCCTCGTTCAGGAAGCATTGACCAACGCTGTCAAGCACGGAAAGGCGACAGTGATTGAAGTGACGATGAAGCGGGAAGGCAGAAACTTAGTCGGAGTCATCCGCGATAACGGCGTCGGGTTTGAACCTGAGCGGACTTCAGCAGGCTTAGGCTTACAAACGATGCAGGAAAGGATTGCTGCGTTCGGAGGGAGTCTGAAAATCCAATCCGCTCCGCAGCAAGGGACAACCGTTGAGTTCACACTCCCGCTCTGACAGCAAACGAAGCCATCTGTGTCCCGAAAATTTGGCGGCGAGGGTCGGGACATTTGTCCCTTACCGTTGCAACGCATCGCTTTCATGCTTGAGGGCGGTGATGATGATGGACGCTATCCGAGTTCTCATCGCTGAGGATGAAACTTTGGTTCGGCAATCGCTGGCTCAGCTTCTGGACGCCGAACCTGACATTGAAGTTGTAGCCGTCGCTGCTGACGGCGAACAGGCTTTGCACCTTTGCCGACAACACTTGCCCGATGTGGTGCTGATGGATTTGAAGATGCCGCGAATGGACGGGATTGAGGCGACGAAACGAATCAAGCAAGAGATGCCGAGCGTGGAAGTTTGCATCTTGACCATCTACGATGACGACTTGAACCTTTTTGAAGCGCTGAGGGCTGGCGCGAAAGGTTATGTGCTCAAAGACGCAACCCCGCAACAGGTCGCTGAAGCCATCCGAATCGTCGCTTCGGGTGGAGGCATTTTGTCGCCATCGTTAGTTCCCAAAGTTTTGGCTGAATTCCAGCGGTTCGCTGAGACGAAGGCTGAACTTCGGAAACTTTTCAGCGATTTGGCGCTGCGTGAGCGGGACATTTTGCGACTTCTGGCGCAAGGCAAAAGCAACAAAGAAATCGCCCAAACCCTTTTCCTGAGCGAAAAGACTGTCCGCAACTATGTCAGCAACATCTTGCGCAAACTTGAAGTCAACAGCCGCACCGAAGCAGCACTGCTGGCAGCAAAGCACTTTCGCGAAACGAATTAAAGTCGGTGACTCAGCCCTTTCGGATGGCAGTCAAAAACCGTCGTTGATGACGAATTTGGTGAGCGCCGAATTTATTCGGCGACAATTCGTGGGGCATGGCTTCTCTCGTGCTGAAAATTTGCGGTCGGGCAAAAGTCCGTAGCATGAACGGGTTGCGGTTGCGCCTTTAGGGCGTTTCCCGCCCAAGATGTTGATGGAGGCGATTGCTCATGATGCCGACTCAGGAAGATTGGCAGCAACTGCTGAGGCGGTTGGAAGCCGTTGAGAAGTTGGCGATGGAGTTGCTTCAACGGGTGCAACGGCTGGAGTTCAGGATGGGCATCAAGTCCATCACCCTGCCGACTCCAACCAAAACGCAGGAGAAGCCTGAAGTTTCTGTCAAGCCCGAAAAGAAGGAAGAAGTTCCAGCGCCATCTGTGCCACCAATGCCAGAACCTGCCACACCTTCAGCGCCGCCAGCGCCAACGATACCCAAGGCAACTCCAGAACCTGAAAAATCGCCGACACCAACGACGACGCCCGAACCAACACCGCCGAAACTGCCAACTCCGCCTCAACCGACCGAGCCGCAACCGTCTTCGGAACACTTGAAAACCGCTTTTGAGTGGGAGATGCTTTTGGGCGGCAAGTTGGCTTTGTGGGTCGGTGCAGTCTTGGTTTTGCTGGCTGCATCCTTCGGAATCGCCTACGGCTGGCAATTCATCGGTCCAGTTGGCAGGGTTCTTCTCGGCGTTTTGGCAGGATTGACATTTATTGCTGTTGGCGAATTCGCTAAAGGTCGGGCGGCAAAGTGGTTCGTTGAAGGAATCGTGGCACTTGGGTTGGCTCTGCTTTATCTCAGCATCTGGGCGGCTGCGATGCGTTACCGCATCGTTGGCGTCCCTGTCGCTTTTGCGGGGATGGCTGTCGTCACAACCGTCAGCGTCGCCTTTTCTGTCCGCCACGATGCCTTGAGTTTGATTTTGTTGGCGACTTTAGGTGGCTTCCTGACGCCAGTGATTTTGCGGGCTGAAACGGTTGGCGCTGCGCAGACGACGAACTTTTTCGCTTACATCACGCTCCTGAACGCTGGCATCTTGGCGACTTCCACATACAAGCGCTGGCAAATTATGAACTTCGTCACCCTTTTTGCGACTTTGATGCTCGTTGGCGGATGGGCGCTGCTGAACTACACTCACGAAATCCGTTGGCAAACCTTTGCCTTCGCCACCGTCAATTTCCTGATTTTTCGTCGCCTCAGGTCTCGTCTTCCCGCTGCGCTTCCGAGAGAAAAGCAATCCCAACGACTTAGCGTTTTTGCTGACGGTGACGGGCATTTACTTCCCGATTGGAGCGGGATTGGTTTGGGAGCCGCTTGCTTCAATTGCGATGCCCAAGCATTTGAATTTCATGCGTGGTGCATTGGGCTTGTTCCCTTTGCTGCTCTCAGTCTTTTGGGCGATTGTCGGCGAAGTGCTAAGGAAGCGAGTTCCTGCCGACAAAACCCTTGCCTTGACAGCAAATGGGCTCGCCATCGGTTTCCTGACGCTGACTGTCCCGATGCAATTTCAAGGCAACCCGATGGCGATGGCTTGGGCGATAGAAGCAGCGGTCTTGGCAGCAATAGCATCCAGACTTGAGCGTGACGAAGTTTTCGCAAATTTTGTCAAGGGAGCAGCCATGTTGGTTTGGGTTCTCGCTTTGGTCTCTTTGCTGATGTTGGACATGACGAAACCGTTAGCGGAGTGGCGACCAATCCTAAACGAGCGCTTCATCACCTTTGCCGTCGTCATCGCTGCTTCCGCTTTCATGGCGAGAGAGTTTTGGCAAGAAGCCGCTGACGAAACTTCCTGCACCCTCGTTGCCACCGTTGCGGGCATCCTCGTTTTCTGGCTGCTGGGGCGTGAAGTGCCCGCAATGTTTGAGTGGGCGGGTTGGTTCGCTGACTATCAAGGTGAAGCATCTTGGCTCACTGTCTTTGGCGCTTGGGCTTTGGTGGCTTTGCTTTTACTTTCACTTGGGTTGCGGGCTGAACCGCTTCAAGGTTTAGTGGCGATAGCGTGGTTAGTTCTGGTTGGCGCTGCAGTGGTGACGACAATTCTCGGCGCAAGCGTTGTGACAGTTGAATGGCTTTGGCTGCTTAACCCTCGCTTCATCAACTCAGCCATTGTCGTCGGAGCATTGACCGCAGCCACTATCGTTTCAGTCAAGTCGGAAGGGAGAAGCGAATGGCTGATGCCTTCCGCATTTTCGTTGGCTGCTGCAATTTTGGGCGTCGTGGCTTTGTCGGAAGAAATTTACGCTGCCTTCTGGCTCTGGAAAATCCCGTCAGCGGAAACTTGGGAGACGGCTGCGTGGCTAAGCGTTGCAGGTTTTTGGGGCGTCGCTTCCTTTGTCGTTTGGCTGATGGGTCTTCGCTGGCAATTTGTGGGCTTGTGGGTCGTGGGCGTAGGGCTTTGGTTTCTGGCTGCGTTGATGGCATTGGTTGCCTCCCTTTCGCCCGACATCGGCAATTGGCTTCCAATCGTCAACTTCAGAGTTCTCGCTTTCGTTGCACTCATTGCCAGCGGGATTGGCTTTGCGATTGCCTTCCGAAGCGGCGAAAGTGCGTTGGTTGAAGGCGAGCGTGGAATAGGTTTACCGTTTTGGTTTGGAGCAGGAATCAACGCTTTGGCGCTGTGGTTACTGACGCAAGAGACCCATTTCCTGTTCAGCAAAACCCAATTGCCTTCGCCCGAAACTTGGGGCTACGCTGCCCAGGGTGCAATTTCGGTTGTTTGGGCGATTTACGCTGCAGGGGCGATGTGGGTGGGCATAGTGAGGCGATGGGCAAGCGCAAGGTGGCTCGGTCTTTCGCTGCTCAGCATCTCGGTGCTGAAGGTTTTCGTCGTTGACTTGAGTTTTCTGACTTTGCCCTACCGGATGCTTTCCTTCGGCGTGCTTGGTCTGATTTTGCTCTGCGTCGCATGGGCATACAGCCAATTCGGCGAGCAACTTAGGCAGTGGATGGCAGGATGATGCGTGGTGCGTAAAGCGTAAAGCGTGATGGGTGATTCGGCGGCGTTGCAAAATTAGTTGCGGTGGGAAGGAATGAGAAGGGGTCGCAGGAAGGGCAGTCACATCTTGGCAGCCTACATCAGGGACACATGGCTTTTGGTTCGCCAGTTTCGCAATTCGTTGGTCGCTTTCGCTGCCCTCATTCTGTGGGGAGCGATTTGGCTGAGGCTTTTCTACCGAGAAAAGCCTCTTGACTTCGGCGAAGCCCTATACGCCACATTGATGCTCGTCTTTCTCAACCC
>Ga0080004_1161326_pt1 | contig 130215 bp, 149 predicted proteins | sample WasSprMetagenome_FD_69207 | JGI IMG/M metagenome (GOLD analysis project Ga0080004, IMG submission 69207) | Sulfidic aquatic microbial communities from Washburn Spring, Yellowstone National Park, USA - WS (SPADES assembly) (version 2) | ecosystem: Environmental > Aquatic > Thermal springs > Hot...
TAATTGATATATTGAAAAGAATAAAAAAAGAAGAAAGAGGAATTATAATAAGTCTTCATGAGGAAAGCTTAGTAGAAAAAATTTCTCCTGATAATCTTGTAGAAATTGAAAATGGAAGAATTGTAAGTATAAAAACTTTTCAATAAAATTGATGGTGTTGCATATTTAACAATCGATATTAATCTTTTTTATAATCTGATAGTATTTATTTTTCTAAATGCATAGATATTATTACTTCATTTTGTTATTTTTATATGTTAATTTAATCTAGATCTCCATAAACATCAAATGGTTTTATTCCTTGCTTTCTTGCTATTTCAAGTAATTCTTTTATAGATAAACCTGCTAATTTAGCTGCAAGGCTTATTGATATCTTTTCTTCCTTTAGCATCTTTAGAGCTATTTCTTTTCTTCTTTTCATTATTTTCTCTCTTATATCGCTCTTATCAGTCATTTCTGGATAATTAACATAGATCTGACCTCCTCCCCGCCCTAAAGGGCGAGGGTTCCTTCAGGACGGTTCATAGGTTCCCCACATCTATTCGGGCTTACATCTGTCATCTGCAGGGCAGTCGGGGTGGTCAGAGATCCCCCAGAAAGGCCCAACAACCCTAAAGCCCTCTTCTCAATATTCAAGACTGCTACCCTGTCCCTGTCCTCCTCCAAGCCGCACTTAAGACACTTGAGCCGTCTGTAGCCGTTCTCTCTCAGTCTAGAACCACAGTTAGGACAAGTGGACGACGTGTACTCGGGCTCTACGGGAACTACTGGAACACCCAGCTTCTCGCATTGCCAGTCGATCCAGAAGGCGAGCTTTCTATAACTCAGGATGAGCAGGGCGACTTTGTGGTCTTTTGGCAACCTCCTCAACTGCTCCACGAGGTCCGTTAGGTCTTCCCTAGCGACAGCGTATTGATGTCGTTTAGCGAGCTCTACTATCTCGCGCGAGACCTTCTTCATACAGTCGTCTACGATGTTGTGGGCCTTTCTGTGGAAGCGCTTGATCCTCTTTAGGATGCCCCTCCTCCTCAGCCATGCGTTGTACTTGTTGGAGGAGTACTTCTGCTGTAGTCTCTCGGCCAGCCTCTTGTAGTGGAACGCGCTCTTTATGGCGGTCTCCCTCCTCTCCTCCACCACGTTGTTGCCGAAGACGATCTCCTTCTCATTAACGTCAACCGCTAAAACGCCTTCCGGGACGTACTTTAAAGGTCTTGGGACTTGCTTGACGATCGTGAGGAAGAGCTTGCCTTCCTTGTACACCAGCCTAGCCTCTCTGCTGGGGTATTGGTCGTACCTCCTGTCCCAGCCGATAACTCTGAGCCTGAAGCCTCCAAGAATCTCAACACAGTCATCCCTAACCCTGTAGCTGTATCTATGCGTTAGCCAGAGCCTAGGTGTTCTAGCTTCAGGCACCCTACCTCTGTTAGGGTTGCTGAGCCAAGACCTAATGATTGCTATGGCCTCTCTATAACAATCCTGAGCGATTTTAGATGGCAGGCCATATCTCTCCTTGAGAACGCTGTACAGCAGTTCATGGGCTTTTCCAAGGCTTAGTGCTTTATTCTCTATTGCAACTCTTATGGTGTGGTTTAGTGCATCCCTGTACCTCTTCATTAAGTCGAGTAGTGCTTGGTACTGACCGGGCTCGGGGCTAACCCTCATCTTAATGGTCAGGGTTAGGAGGGCCTCATTACCCATATTACTCGACCCTGTACTTCGCTAGACTGACCTTCCTCAAGCAGCGAGGGCACGTCGCGAAGTAGGGGTTCTTCCCCTTGTAGTCCCAAACGTGGTTGCACTTTGGACACTTGAGCTTCGTCATACGCTAGCTAGTACTAGCTACTAAAGCCTTTATAAGCCTTTCCTGCCATCCCCGCCCTGAAGGGCGAGGCTTTCAGGTGGTAAAGAAGAAGCTCATCCTCATCAAGATTCTCTAAGAATTCTACTATTTCTTTAATTATTTCCTTTCTTTCCTCTTCTTCATGCTTCCACAATTCTTCTGCTAATCTAAGACCTTCTTCAGTTAGCTCTAATTTTTTAATTAATCCAGAGTTTTCAAGCATATCTCTATATTCCTCTAATGCTTCACTATATGGACCATAGCTGTAAGATTCAAAATCTAATTCTTCTGCTAATTCATTAAAAGCCTTAGAAAGTAGAAACATTTCTTTATGGAACCATAGCCTTCCTTTAATTTTTTTAGCTACATAAATTATCATAAGTATATATTTTTCAATGACTGAAAGCTTTTTTACATCCTCTAAAGATTTCATAATATTACCAACAAAGTCTTTATTATTATATCTTCTTTTAAAATTTGAGTTAATTAACCTTTAGGAATTATATGACTACCAAAACTAAAATAATTAATATTGATGATAAATTAAGACTTCTTTGAACTATTGAAATATTTATCGATCAAAAACTATTGTGGTATAAAGAGAGTTTTGGCAATATTATTAGTTCCATAGTTTTATAAATACTGATATGCGAAACTATACACTGCTTTTCGAACTTAGAGAATTACTGAGCTATAAAAAATACTTATACGATTGACATGTTTGAGAAAATTTATATAATATTATACGTATTCGTATTACATATGGTAACAAAAATAGTTCCCATAAGGTTAAAAGAAGAGGAATTAAAACAAATAGATGAACTTGTGGAATATGGTATTTTTCAATCTAGATGTGAGGCTATAAGAGAGCTCATAAAGATTGGTATTGATAATTTGATTTATCTATCTGAAGTTTTTGAGACTGTTAAGAAATTATTTGAGCTTGAGAAAATGGAAGGTAAAATACCAATAGATCTTAGTGGTGCAACTGAGCAACTTTTAAGGGAAAGATAAGCTATTCAAAAGATTCTAAAAAATTAAATAAAGTAGCATTTATTTCTGTCTTTTCCTTAAAGATTAAAAAATCAACTAATAGATTTTCAAACAAATATTGTATATTATCGATAATAAAATCAATATGAAATAATAAATCATCAATATTTTGAAGATATCATTAAGATTTTCTGGTCTATCTTTTTTAATGATTTTTCTATTGAAATTAACAAAAATAATTAAAATTTTCTTCGGTAATGGTATTAAAAATGATGTCTTATTTATATATTCTTTATATTTATCCCCATAGATTTTAATCATTTTCATTTCCTCACTTAATGCTACTGCTATAATTGTTATCATTACAATTAACCAAATTATAGAAGGTGATGGAAAATATCCTCCTCTTACAGGTGAAAATATGTATTTATCATATATTAAAAGTGCATATGTCCATATTAAAAATCCAAGATATTGTGGATGTCTAGAATATTTATAAATTCCCCATGTTATAATATCAGAATTAATAAACTTTCCATAAATCCAATTTGAACATGAAATAAAAAATATGATAATACCAAAAAGTAATATTATGAAAAATAATACAGTATCAATAATCATTCCTATATTAATTATATTCTTAGTTATTATCATGATAAAAGCAAAAATAATAATTCTCAAAATATCATATGGTAAATAGACTATATTTCCCAATTCAAGAATGTATTTTGTATTATATATTTTTTCAAAAAATGTTACTCCAGGAGATAAATCTATTATTGGAATCCATAAAGTTCTTAAAACTCCTATTCCTGCTAAAATAAACATTGAAGATGCAAAATAGCTAAATGTTGGAAGATATAACATTATAGATCCTAAAAATGAAAACTTCCATTTTCTTAATAAAAATCCAAGAATTATTAATGCTATAATTATTATTAAGCTAATATATCCTAATGGTCTTATTGTATTAACAAATCTTAAAGCTTCTTCCCAATTAAAATGAATCATATAATCAGGAAATAAATTAATGATAAGCTTATTGATAGTTAATGGAAGAACAATTGTTGAAATAAATAATGCTATAGAAAATAATAATGATAAAACTATGGATAATATCATTAAGTATTTATTTTTAATTTTCATTACAATCATATTTTATTTTTATATCATTACTTAAGAATTTTATTTTCAAAGTTAATATTTTTTAACAAAAAATAAGTAATAATTATTTGCTATAAATTATTGTAACTAATGGTGAATTTAATGGAAAAAAGAGCCATACCGTATCTTACATTTACATTAAAACCAATAAAAAGAGCTTGGATTACTTTATCTGAATGTAATTTTAATTGCAAAGGATGTTTTACTATAGCAAAAAATAAAGTAGGTAGAATTTTATCAGTTGATGAGCTTATTACATTATTTATTAAATCATGCAAATATTTTTACAATAAAGTTATTGATGATGTTGTAATAACTGGTGGTGAACCTACACTTTATCCAGAATATCTTTATTTACTATGTTTAAAATTAAAAGAATTAGGTATAAAAATTACATTATCAACAAATGGCTATTTAATTGATGAAAATTTGATTGAAAAAATTAAGTCACTTATAGATTTCTTTATTGTAGATTTAAAAGCCTATAATGAAGAAATTCATAGATTTTATACAGGAAAAGATAATTTCAATGTATTAAAAGCAATAAGATTATTACATGAACATAGAATAAATTTTAGAGTTGAAACTCTTCTTATTCCTGGAATAATGGATATAAATGAAATAGAAAATATTGCTAAATTCTTAAGTAGTATTGATAGAAAGATATATTATAAAATAAATGAATATGCACCTGAATATACTAATGATAAATTTTCTAGAAGACCAACAAAAGAAGAAATGCTTAAAGCATTTAATATAGCTAAAAAATATTTAGATAATGTAATTATTGGAAGAAGCTGTAGAATAGAAAATATAAAAAATGATAAATATGATGTAAAAGAATATGAATATGTAAAGATTTGCTCAAATGAATTATTAGAATATATTAAGAAAAGTGATAAAATTTCAATATCAAAATATAATTGGAAAATAAAATATGTTAGTATGGATGAAATTTTAAATTCATAAGAAGTTGATATAAATGTGGATAAATGGATTTAAAAACTGTAAATTATGCTCTTGGGAATGTGGAGTAAATAGAGTTAATGGTGAAATAGGAGTATGTAGAATAGGATTACCAGAAATTGCAACTATAAATATTTCTATTGCAACAAATAGTATTACTGTAACATTCCTAGGATGTTGTTTTAGATGTATTTATTGTAATGCATATCGTATATCTCAATATCCATCAGTTGGATGGTTTTATAGAGGTTATATTGAGCCTGAAAAATTAGCTAATGAGTTAATTAATTTTATGAAATTAAAAAATATTAATGCAATTAGTTTTACTGGAGGAGAACCTACTATTAATATGCCATATATTGAAGAAGTTGTAAATATAGTAAGAGAAAAAATTGGTAATGTAAAAGTAGGATTTGCAACAAATGGTTTTTCATCTATAAATACTATGAAGAGAATGATAGATTTATCATCTTTTATAAGTTTTGAAGTAAAAGCATTTGATGATGAAGTTCATAGAGCTATAACAGGAGCTCCTATTAAACCAGTAATAAGAAATATTGAATATTTAATAAGAAATGGAAGAGATAAAATAAGAGTAATAAGAACAGTAGTAATTCCAGGAATAAATGATAATGAAATTGAAAAAATAGCTGAGTTTATAGCAAGTATTGATGAATCAATACCATACAGAATTATTGGATATAGACCAAATTTTATTCTTTATTATCATCCAGGTCCTTCAAGAAAATTAATGGAAGAGCTTACTGAAAAAGCTAAAAAGAAAGGATTAAAAAATGTTGATTGGTCAGCTTATTATCCAATTGAAATACATGAAAAAATTTTAGAAATATCAAGAAAAATAAATTGGTGTGAAAAAGAAGAAACAAAAATTGCTTATGCTTACTTAAGCTTAGCAGGATGTATTAAGAAAATAAGAGATTGTGGAAATTGTGAATTGAAAAATTCTTGTCCTGCAATGCTTTGGAGACCATGGGCTTTACAAGAATTTTTAAAATAAATCCAAAATAATTATCCAAAGTTAAGCTTATATAGATGAATATTTTTTCATATGTATAGTTATTCATATGAAAGGTCTAATATTATGTGTATGCCAAGGTACATGTCCATCCTTTTCAAAAATGAATATATTTGAAGTGATAAATTACTTTAGGAGAAATAAAAATGTAGATTTTGTAGCAATACATCCACAGTTATGTGCAACTGATGGTGATAACTTCTGGAGGGTATTGCTTAGTAAGAATGATTTAATAGATAAAATAATTGTAGCTGGTTGCGATCCCATTATGCAAAAGAAAATGTTTAGCTGGGTCTTCAAGGAATTAAGCTTTGATGAATCAAAGTTTATTGGAGTTGAAATAAGGAATATGAATACTGAAGAAGCAATTAAAGCTATTGAAAAAGCATTATAGGTGATGTTTAATGGCTAAGAACTGGTATTCTATAATTGATTATGATAAGTGCAATGGCTGTTTAACATGCTATAGTTTTTGTCCTCATGGAGTATTTGAGACAAGATCTGATGGAAAGCCATTAGTAGCACATCCAGAAAGCTGTGTAGAATTATGTAGAGGATGTCAAAAAGTCTGTCCAACAGGAGCTATAAGTTACTTTGGAGACAAATAGAAAATTGTTTTCAAATAAAAATTTATAAGTTTTTTAAGATATTATTCTCAAGGAAAAAATATAGCTTTAGGAGGTTTTAGCAATTCTAATTGATCTTCAGATGATAAACATAGTCTTATGATTATTGTAGGTAATGACTATGAGTAAGAAGATCAAGCTATCAGACATAATTACTGAATTACAAAAGATGGGTAAATGTTGTATAAATGAAAAACTTCCAATTGATGCTGATAAGCTTATTGAGCTTTCTATTGAAGGATTTGATAATGTAATTCATACACTTAAACAATTATCTGAACCAAATAAATTCAAAATCCTTCTTTTATTATATAAAAATGGATCATTACCTGTTTGTGTTATTTCCTATGTTTTAAACTTAGATCAAACATTAGTATCTCATCATTTGAAACATCTTAGAGAGATGGGATTGGTTGAATATGAAAGATTAAATAAATTTAGGTTCTATAAGCTAGCACCAACATCAAAAAGGCTTTTAGATATTATAATGAATGAGCTAAGCAATAAATAATATTTGAATATTATCAAAATATGCTAGATACATTTTATTAATAAAAATCTCTTTCCAAATTTGTATAACAATCTAAAACTTTTTTAATGATTGTTATATAAATAACTATTATGAAGTTAATAACAAAGCATATTCTTTCATTCATATGAACTCATGTAAGGTGAGATTTTATGCATGGATCAAAAGACGCACTTGGTATTGGAATTAGCACAGGTGGGTCATATACGGATGCCGTAATCGTTAACCTTTCTACATGGCAGATCTTATCGAAGGCTAAGTCTCATACGACCTACCATGACCTATCGATAGGCATAATAGAATCTGTAGAAAAAGTGTTGTCCTCAGGAAAAGTATGTAAAGATAATATCAAACTGATTTCATTAGCCACAACATTGGCCACGAATGCGATAATAGAGGGGAAGGGTGGCAAGGTCGGTTTAATATTAATTGGAATGAAGCTAGAGGATTTACGGCTGGCAGTAGGGAGGGATCTTCCCGTACAACGAGTTGTGAGTGTTTCAGGGGGACATGGGCCAGACGGTCGTGAGATCTCTGCTTTAGACATTGCTGCAGTTGAGGAGGCTACAGAGATTATGAAAGATGAAGTTGATTCATTCGTGGTCTCGAGTTACTTCAGCATCAGGAACCCGGCACACGAGCAGACTGCAAAGGATATCATACGCAGACATTCCTCGAAACCCATAATCTGCGGACATGAACTTTCAAGAGAGCTCGGGATAGGTGAGAGGACAATAACCGCAGTCCTGAACGCAAGAGTCATCCCGATTATCGATCGCCTTATCCGTGATGTGAAAAGGGGTCTAACCAAAATGGGAATAGCCGCACCGCTCATGTTTGTTAAAGGGGATGGGAGTCTCATGAGTGAACAATATGCTCTTGAGAGGCCGGTCGAGGCTATACAATCTGGTCCTGCTGCAAGTGTAATGGGTGGGAAATTCCTTTCTGATAGAGAAGATGCCGTGATCGTTGACATTGGCAGCACTACAACTATTCTGTGTAATTTGGAAAAAGGGTCTTTCAGAATAGAAGAGCAAGGTGCAACCATAGCAGGATGGAGAACGAGAGTGAAGGCCGTTGATAGTGATGCCATTGGAAATGGTGGCGATAGCAAGATATGGGTTAAAGAAAAGAAGCTAATGGTGGGCCCTCAGAGAGTTATGCCTTTGGCATTTGCTGCAAAGCATTTCCCCCAGCTCAAAGAAAAGATCTTAAAATATCATACCACTGAGTTCCTGTCGGTATCGAAAGCGTTGAGAAGATACGATGGGTCTGGTCTTCCCAGAAGAGTTGTTGAGCTCATCTCCAAGAATGAGCCTGTTGCCAGGAAGGAGCTTGAGGAGGAACTAAGAGATATGTTTGTTCTCGATCATCTGTTGGAAAATTTGAGAGAGTGGGGCTATGTCTTAGAAATTGGATTGACTCCAACTGACCTGATGCATATCAAGGATCTTTTCAATGCTGGGGATCGTGAGGCTGCTGAAGTTGGAGCAAGGATCATAGCAGAGACTCTTGGAATCACTATTGATGAGCTTTTCCAGAGGGTATGGGATACGATAGCTGGGAGGATAGCTTTTAAGATCGTAGAAAGAGAATTGAGAAAAAAATTCCCACTATCAAAAGAGTTCTCTGATCTTATAGGATTATTGTTCCAGGGAAGTGTAGGAAATCTAAGGATCAATTTTTCACTCAGCGTTCCAATAGTAGGAATAGGCGCTCCAGCACACATCTTCATTCCAGATGTCGCAAAGAGACTTCACACTGAGTTCATAGTCCCTCCGAACCATGAAGTTGGAGCTGCTATAGGGGCAATAACAGGTAACCTGAAGGTCTCACTCGATTATCTGGTAGAGAAGGAGTTTATATCTGGCGAAGAGAGATTTGTTATCTTTCCGGGAAGGCATATCTTTCAGGATTTGGAAAGCGCACTATCATATGCTGTGGAGCTCGGGAAGAAAGAGGCTGCAGAAAAACTTGCAAGGATAAGTGGAACAGAGAAGTGTTTAGATTTAGGTTCAGATTTGGAATTTAAGATAGATAGAAAGGATGTAGTTATAGATGGTGTCTTCTGGTGGAGCGAAGTAAAAGTTAATGCCATTCTTAGATGTAAACCCTTTTAATAAAATGAAGAGTAAAATGACTTCTTAATGGCTTAATATCATTGCAGATCCTTTTGAAAGAAATCTTTTTATTGAAAGCCAGGAAAGGAGTTTGAGGTTTTCTTAAATTCAATTATAGAAACATTCAGAAAAATTGCCATCAGAATTGATCTTTAGAGGATTGTTTTCAAAAATTAGATAAGAAAAAGCTCAAAGAATATTTGAAATTCTATCCAAAAAGTGTATCAAGAGTCTTAAATAAGCTCCATTTTTACTCTATCGATTGATTTGATCAGAAGTTGAAGAAAATAATGCTTTACCTAAAGATAGAAGTGCTGAAAGAAAGAGCCTGGCTTTTTCATCTGTAGCTACTTCTGAGGTAACATGTGCTGATATCTTATCGCGATAATATTTTTCTAAATCCAATAAAGTCTTAAATAAATCTTCTTTAATCTTACCTTTTTCTTTTAATGCTCTTATTCCATTAGCAAGACCATTATATTCAAGACCGTATTTTTTGCATCCTTCTTTTACTAATGATTCGAAAGCCAATCCACATATACAACAACATGCATAAGAATGACGATATTCGAATTCAGATATAGCTTCCATGATTAGCTGTTGAGTACTTTGTGGTAAATAATTTAGTTCATTTTCATCAATAGGGAAGCTACGTTTTTCATCTTCAAACATCAATTTTTTACCTTTCAAAAAACCCAAAATTTGATCTACATATGATGATAAGATCAAAAAATCATCAGAACTAGTACGAAGATCTTCTGCAGAAGGAATACTCCTTATGGTAGGATCGTCCTTGAAAAAAGATACTATGTCTTTTCTGAGATTCTCATAAATTTTTATTATTCGTTCTATTACATACTCTTCACTAATATAAATAAAAGGGCTTTGAATTGATATATTATATAATTCTGTAATATCGGATTTCAATTTTTTTGCTCTTTCTTCAAATTCAATTATTTTTTCTTTTTTGAAAGTCTGACTCAAATAGGTAACACCTTGTCTTTATTTATTTATATTATGTTGCATCTTAATATTATTTATCAAACTTAAATAACTTTAAATTTTATCTTAAAAATGTAAAAATTGCTTTTAAAGGATCATATCAAAAACGTATTTTTCATTTCTTACTACAAATATTCAAAAACTTTAGTTAAATATGAATGATTGTAAGTATTATGGGAAAGTTTATTTAGCGAAACTTGATCACACGTCTGATCTCATTCATTGAAAATCCTGCTTCTAAAAGAGCATAAATTGCCAAAGCATACTTTGAGCCCATTTTCTTTTCCTTAGGTGGATAATTTATATCTTCTTGAAGAGCGATCCATTTTAATGTCGACAAGAATTTTCCAATTTCTCTTTTCAATTCTTCTTCAATATTATTGAAGTAATATGAAATTATCCTTGGAATGCCCCATCTATAATTAACATGAACTAACTTTATTGTTGCATTAATTAAATACTCTTCTATGACCTTATTTTTCGATCTTAATTCTACGTAGAACTTTGCAAGATCATCATGTGTTGGAACTTTTATGTCTAAAACACCATCTTTCAATATTGCTCTCCACACATAAAAATCATAACTAGATTTTCCATCAGGTATTTGTATAAAAATTTTATAATCATTATAATCTTCAACTAATATGATCCTAAAACTTCGATCACTATAAACTTTAAAATATTCTTCCATTACATCTCTTACATCATCTGGGCTTGGTAAAGGATCAACAATTTTTCCTATTCCATCGATATACTGTCCATTGATTATCCTTTCATATACTAAATCTTTATGTTTTAACCAGTTTGGCTTTTTAGGCATTACCACCACTTCATACTTTCTTTATATTCATTTATTTCCTCATCCTCTCCTGGCTTTCTGAAAATAAATAAGTGCTCATGAGCGATCAGATAAAAATCTGTCCAATATTTTCTATTTTCTGGCTTTTCAACCCAACATTCATCGGCTTTTTTTGCTAGTCCAGTCCATTTCTCTCCTGTTGTTTTTGTATGCCATTGGATCTTAATTACATCTTCTTTTAATATAAAGCCAACATCTAAAAATTTCTGCATTACTCTAAAGGCTATTGGAACATAATGCCTATGTTTTCTTGTATCTCCTATAAGTATAGCACAATATCTTTTTGGTTTTAATACTCTAAAACTTTCCTTAGCTATTTCATACATTCCTTTTAAATATTCTTCTAAACTATAAACCTGAGAAAGATCTCCTTCTATTTTCTTTTCCTTAGAATATGGAATAATATTTGCATAAGGCGGATGTGTGGCTATTAGATCTATGGAATTATCTTCAATTAAATTTAAATTCCTAGCATCGCCATGATATACTTTTATAGTAGGTTCTTTATAACTTGAATCTAATGTTTTATAACTGAAATTTAATCTATCCATTGTAAGCATAACCGCATCATAATTTATATCTACACCTATGGCATTTCTACTCAAAAGCTTACATTCAATAAGTGTTGTTCCACCTCCACACATTTGATCTAAAACTACTTCTCCAGGCTTACTATATCTTAAGATCAAATTTCTAGCAACTTGAGGAGCCCAATTTCCTCTATAATCTCCTTTATGTGTTGCCCAATCTCCTCGATCTGGAAAAGACCAAACTGTTGTTGTTTCTAATGAAAACTTATCTGGTTGATATTTTTCAATTTTATGAGGCTTTCCAATAATAATCTCTTCATCTTCAATATGTACAATATTATGAGTTTTAATGTACTCTACATATTCTTCTTGTGTTATTAATTTCATGGATATGTATTTAGCCTTTAATTCCATAATATTTTCACTTTGTATATATCCACCCATCTACAGTATTCTTTACTAGTCCCTTTTTCTTAAGTTCTTGAAGTCTTCCTCTAACAGTATTTCGATTTATGCCAGTAATCTTAGAAATTTCACTTGCTCTCATTGGTTTATTTTCTTTCTTTAGTAGCTCTAATATGATTATATGAGCTGATTTATCATATTTCATTTTCTATTCCTAATAATAAAGGATCAGTTGATGCTTAAAAACTGATCGATCTCCAATAAATAAAGAATGTTTAAACACAATAGTCTAATTATTGAAAACCAATATAATTTTAAAATGAAAAGACCAGATTAATCAGTTTTTTAAATGCATTATTGAAATGAGGCAACTTATAACTTTATTTTCAAATTAAATCAATTTATTATGAGTTTATACTTTAATGATAGAAATTTAAAAATTTTCATATTTTAATGATACCAAATGATCTATTTATTAAATATGAAATTAAGGAGCAAAAAGTTAGAGTAATCAACATAATATTGAGCCCATCTCTTAATCCCATTCCTCCAACAACGCCCATGCCAAGAGGAAATGCTGGAATGGTATCAATTAATAGGAGAGGGGAACCAACTAAACTGAAAACACTAACAATGTTTTCTTTTAGACTATTTTCATTGGAAATCAAAGCAAGAAAAGAAAACCATTTACTATGACCAAGCGATGAAATTGTATTAAAAAATGTGAATATAGCAAGCAAAATAATCATAGGCTTATCGAAACTTAAACCAGTACCGATATAAATACTATTCCAAAATTTAAATAATAAAAGTATTGTAATCGACGTAAAAATTGATATTCTAAAAATTTTAATTCTAAAAATTTTAATTGCCATATCTTGTTTGCTTTTTTGTGATTTTAAATACAACCACAATGCCATGCTTATTAATACAAAAGAAGGAATAAAGCCAAATATATCAATTACATAAAAGTGATATTTTAAGTCTGGAAGGGACAAAATTATAATCTTTGAAAATAAATGGATAGGATAGATACAAAAAACTAGAATAAATGCTTTCATTATGATTTTAAGCCAACGTATTTTCTTGACCATACTTCTATACTAATTTTTAATTTTTTTAAAAATATAGGCTTATTCTTAGGTTTTTATGTAAAATTTTTTTATTATAAAAAATTTAAAAACTCAAGTATACGATTTTATAATTTTTGAATTTATACATCTAGCTCTTCATTTTTAGATATAATGATATTATAATAGCTGAAGGATTTTAGCTATTTTGATTTTTTTGATATCCTCTTTATCCTCTTAATAAATCTATCATAACTAATATCATAGCCATCTGCTTTCAATAATTTCCATATGGCTTTTTTACTTAATCCTTGATATTTTTTAATATATTGTAAAATCAATCCATCAGTAACTTTTTGTGGTCTTCCTTTTTGCTTTCCTTGCTTCCAGGCTTCTTCTTGTCTTTCTCTTATTCTTCTCCTTTCAAATTCTGCAATCCATGAAAGTATGGATATTATTAATTTTCTTATATTATTATCAAGTGTTTGAAGCCATTCTTCTTTTATAGTAATTATTTTTATTCCCTTGCTTTCAAATTCCATTATTATATTGAGTGTATCAAGCATTGTTCTTCCAAGTCTATCCAAGCTCCATGAGATTATACAATCAGGTTTTAATTCATTAATTTCCTTTAATAAATGAGAAGCTCCTGGTCTTTCTTTAAATAATTTTGCACCTGATTCTCCCTTATCAATATACCATTTAATAATTTCCATATTTCTTGTCTTTATGAATTCTTCTATTGCTTTCTTCTGAATTTCTTCATCTTGTTCTTTTGTTGATACTCTCACATATGCCACACATTTCATAAATTATAGGTAAAAAATGCCATACATATATACCTTTAGTTTTTATGTAAAAGTAATACTTTTACTTGATAGTAGGCAAAAGACCACTTTTGCCAATAGCTTAAAAATGATTTTTGATAAAACAAAAAATAAAAAAATTATTTAATATATTGCTTTCTCGTTTCATTTAAATCAATTAATGTTTTATTAAGTATTTCTTTAAATATTTTCTTTAATTCTTCTTCTTTTGGTTTTAAAGGTTGTAATCCAATCATATTTTTTAATTCTTCAATAGGTTTTGGAACTTTTAAGATCATATCTGCAGTTCCTTTTAAAGTTAAAGCTATTGCTTCTCTTACTAATTTTTCATCTAATCCATTTTCTACTCCAAAATTAATAAGTACATCAATAAATGGGAAGAAGTATGTAGGTCCTGCAGCACAAATTATAGTATAAAGCTCCATTTTATCTTCATCAATTTCACGATATTCACCTAAATAAGATAGCATTTTTTCTATTTGTTTTCTTTCTTCAGCTTTTACAAATTTACCAAATGTAACCAAATTAAAACCTGAGCCAATAAGACTAGGAATATTTGGCATTACTCTAACAACACTAATATTATTACCTAGTATATTTTCAATAAAGTTAGTAGTTACTAATCCAACAACTGATACAATAATTTTAGACTTTACATAAGGTTTAATTTCTTCTAATATTTCCTTCATTTGTTTTGGCATAACAGCAATTATTATAATATCACCAAATTTTGCACCATCTTTATTATCTTTGCTTACATTTATTCCAAATCTTTGTTTAAGTTCAATAAGACGATTTTCATTTATATCACAAGCAATAATATTATCTTTTGAAGCGAATCCAATCTCTAAAAGACGTTCTAGTATTGCACCACCCATTCTACCTGCTCCAATAATTGCAATTTTCACTTATATCCCCAATAATAATTATTTATTATAATTAAAAAGTCTTTGGATTATCTAAATGTATAAATATTTTCATAAGTTTATAGAAAATTATGTCTTCAGAAACTAGAACATTTAGGCTAGATAATGAAATAATAAAATATCTTGAACAAGAAGCAAAAAAACAAGGTGCTACATTAAATGGTCTTGTATGTAGAATTTTAAGAAATTATGTAAGAATAGAATCAAAAATTAAGCAAATTGGAATTATTTCATTATTTAGAGATGATTTTATTAATGTATTGAATTTAATTGATGAAAATAAAATCTCAGAATTAGGAATAAAAATTGGAAATTCAATTCCAAAAGACATAATACTATTATTATTTGGAGAAATATCTATGAATTCATTAAGACAATTCTTATCATTAGTTTTACATGGATATTTGAATTGGATTAATGTTAATGAAGTAGAAAATGAAGATTATATTGAAATAAGAGCATGGCATAATATGGGTAATAAATGGTCAATATTTATTAAAAATTTTATAGAAAGCTTATTTATTTCAACAATTAATATAAAACCAAGATTTAAATATATATCAGATTCAAGTATTATTTTTACAATTAATAAAAATTAAAAAAAACACAAATTAAAAAAAATAATATTATGAATTGATTGAAAAGTGTTTTTTTGTAAAACATGAAAACAATTATAAAAGTCCTCGCAGAAATTTCATAATGTATGTATGATCATGATTTTGAGAAAAGAGATCTTCGCTTTCTCAAAAGAAGAGGAAAACTTGAAATTTATCTTGACATTCTTTTTTCCATTTATAAGCTAGCAGGAAGAAGCTGGGCTAAAATTACAAGAGTTATGTATATGACAAATCTTAATCCCAAAAGCTTAAAGGAAAAACTACAAGAATTATCCTATCTTGATTTAATAATATGGGATGAGCGGGGAGTAAAACTTACTGAAAAGGGTTTTTCATTTTTAAAGGAAATAAATACCATTTTCGAAAAATATAAAATTCATCCCATATGGCATACGAAAGTATACGACTGATATATATTTTTAATATATATTCTGAATTTTTATTTATAATATTAATTTTTAATTCATATTTTTAATATTTATTTGTAATTTATATTTGTAATTTATATCAAAAATTCATATTATTTAAATAATTTTTATTTGAAATAAAAAATTGGGGGGAGAATGAGAAAAATAAATAAGAGGGGTATTGTAGGTATTGAAGCAGCAATCATACTAATAGCATTCGTTATTGTAGCTACAGCCTTTGCCTTTATGGTTGTGAATATGGGTCTTACTTCAACTCAACGTGGTAAAGAAGCCATAGAGCAAGGCCTTAAAGAGGCAACTAGCCCATTAACATTAGATGGTACAATGCTATTAAAATCAGATCAGACTAATGCAAATAATATTTCAAATATAATTATACCACTTAAAACTTTAGGTGTAAAGTATGTACCAATGTGGGAAAATGAAACAGTTGTTAGTATAAAGATAGGTACAAGAGTAGCTTTAGCTAATATCTATGCAGGTATTAATCATACTATTGATCCTACAACAATGACTTTTGATGCAATAATTACTAATTTAACTAGTGGGCATTTAGATTATTGGTGGACCAATAAAGGTGTTAGTAATGAATCAGAAAAAACAGGAGCTGTTTTAGTCATTGTAAACGATAATAAAGATGACTCACTTGATTTCTATGAAAAAGGCTACTTAGTAATTCAATTAGGAGCTAATCATAGAGCATATCCAAGAGAAAATATTGTTATAGAGATTAGACCTGAAAAAAGTGCTCCATTAACTATTGAATTTACAGTTCCAGAGGCTGTACCTCCTAATGCGTACATTACTGTTAGCTAGTAGTGGTGATTTCTTATGAAGTCTCATAATACTTCAAAATCCCGTAAAGGTACCATAGGTGTAGAAACAGCTATTATAATGATAGCTTTTGTTGTAGTAGCCTCAGTAGTTGCATATGTAATAATAAACATGGGCTTCTTCTCAGCTCAAAAGACCAAGGAGACCATTTGGAGAGGAGTAGAATCAGCATCAACTTCATTAGAACTTGATGGCTCAATAATTGGAAGAGCTGATAGCAATGGTAATTATATTGAGTTCTTAATTGTACCTATTAGATTATCTGTAGGTCGAACAGCAGTAGATTTGTCTAACAATAGTGTTGTGGTCTCAGTAATTGGTAGCAATTTTACAATAACTAATCTCTATAAAGGCATTAATGATACAACAGGAGTAACAGTAGAAAAAATAATTGAAGATCTAAAAGGTACCAATGAAAATGAGGCTTGGAGTGTAATATACAATAGTGATGGAGATAAACTCTTAGAACTTAATGAAAAGGCCTACATAATTATTAAACTGGATACTGCTACATATCAATTAAAACCATATGATAGAGTTACAATTGAAATAAGAATTGGTGATGGTGCAGCTCTAACAGTAACATGTCAAATGCCTCCAGGATTTTCACCTAATGAATACGTACGTCTTGGTTAATTTTTTCTTTTTTTTCTTTTTTTATGGTGATGTAATATGGCAGAAATGTCTGATAGATTTAATAAAATTGAAGAAGAAATGGAAAAATTAAAGCAAGAACTAAAGACAATTACTCAAAATTTTAATCAATCAATTGAAGAATTAAAAAAAGCAATTATTGAGGTTAAAAATAGTATTTCTGATATAGAAAATCCTTTTAATCTTCTCAAGATCATATCAAGTGAAGAAGATTTTCAACGCCTGAAAAAATCAACAGAAGAAAAAACTGAAAAAGTATCAGAAAAAGCAATTGAAAAAGAAAAAATAGAGAAGCCTGAGAAAATTGAAAAAGCTCCTGAAATTGAAGAAGCTGTTAAAAAAATTGCAGAAATTACAACAACAAGTTTTGAAGCTGGATTCTCTATAATAAAATGGGTATGGGCGCTATTAGATGCTGGCTTTGATAGAGATGATGTACTTAATCTCTCTAGATATTGTGAGAGTGTTGGATATCTTCCTAATAGATCATCTGAATATGTAGGATACATAGTAGATGCTATGAGTAAAGCAAGACTTGGAGGCTTGAATATGGAAGAATTCATGCTTATAATATATGGGGCTGCTAAAGCTTCCGGACTTAAGCTTGAAATGAAAGAACTTGAGGAAATTGCATTTAAATTATTGAGGAAAATCCTAAAGAAAATAAGTTTTGAGGGGAGGCAAGGTTGAGCGCCTCAACTATAAGTGAAAGTATTTTAGTATTAGCAGCAATAATTCTTGCAAGTGGTGTATCTGCTTATGCTACATATTCGACTGGTATTCTCAAAAATGATATGTATCAAGTTGTAAGTGATACAAAAAAGATTATGGAATTGAGAATTGAAATAGTCTATGCTTGTATTAATGGGAGTGTTTTTGTAGTATATGCTAAAAATATTGGTTATCTTCCCATAACAGATTATAATCTCATTGATGTTTATATAGGGCCATATGGCTCTGCATGTTTATATACTTATTCCTCATCACCAAGTACTGGTCACTTTACTATTACTGATGTTAATGGAAATAATTCTTGGGATCCTGGAGAGACTGCTATAATAACAGTATATCCTAATAGTATTCCACAAGCCTCAGTATATGAGGCAATTATAAAGCCATTACGCGGTACAGGAAGTAGCTATTTATTTCCACCACCTCCTTAGAAGGAGGTTTAAATATGAATTGTAAAAATAAGGGAATTAGTAGTGTCATAGGTAGTGCTATTATATTAATTACTTTTTTAACAGTAATCGGAACTACCTTTTTAACATTTTATGTATATTCTAAAGAAAACATAGATATATTAAAAAATTATATTCAAAATGAAAGAACTAGAATGGAAGTTTTACTCACATTGAATATTATAAATATAGAAAATAGGTCTATAACAGCAATTTTAAAAAATATTGGTTCAAGAACAATATTTCTTAAGCCTAATTGGAATGATATAATTGTTTATTATAAAGCTAATGATATTTGGTCTTCTTATTTAGCAAATTATAGCTATAATGTAAGAGTAATAAACTCAAATATATTATTTCAAGATAATCACAATTATATCAATCCAGGAGAAGAAGCAATTCTCAATATTCAATTACCTGATTATGCTCCAGATATCCCTATAAATGCTACAGTTATAGTTGTATTTGTATCTCATTATGGTATTTCAGCAATAGGAGAGGGGATGAAATCATGAAAATCATTAGTCTTGGCATTAAAGAGCTTGATGAGTCAATAGGTGGAGGAATTCCTCATCCAAGTCTAGTATCTATAGAAGGAGAGCATGGAGCTGGAAAGACTATTTTCACACAGCAAATAATTTATTCCATGTTAAGAGAGAATATGAAGGTACTTGTAATTACAGGAGAAACAACTACTAATGAATATATCAACATGATGAAATCAGTAAAACTTGATGTAACAGATTATATCATTAAGAATAGATTTACTATATACCCTCTTCATGTTAGGGGTGTACAATGGAATAAATTCCTTTCCACACTCTTTCTTCGTGTAGTATGGGGTTATCTTGAGCTTAAAAAAGAAAAATTTGATTGTATTGCTATAGATAGTCTTAGTACGATCTCTACAGATACACCTTATAATGAATTTCTTACTTTTCTTACAAGAATAAAGAATATAGTTTCAGATGGGAAGTCAATTATAGTTACTTTCCATCCAAAAAGTCTTTCAGAAGATAACTTGATGAGACTTAAATCAGCAAGTGATGTATACTTAAAATTAACAAATACTAGGTTTGCTGAGACTCCAATTAAAATTCTTGAAGTTGTAAAACTATGGGGAGGAGGTCAACGAAAAAGCTCAGTAATGCTTGAAATTCATCCTTCAATAGGTCTTAGGGTAATGCCTTTAGGAGGAGTAAAACTTTGAGGCTTTCTTTAAAAATCCCTAGTCTCAAGATAAGCTTACCACTTAAAAAAGTAATTGAAGATACAGAAGCTAGACTCATTGAAATGGGTAAACCAAATAATCTTGAAGAGGCAATTAATCAATGTCCATATCTTAAAGAATATTTAGATAAGCTCAAAAATAAACCAAATTATATATCAACGCTTAGTTATGGTGTTAAATTTGGTGAGCAAGTAAATATAATTTATCCCCTTGGAAGAGGAATTTTTGTTCATATTGAAACTGGTGAAAAACGTCTTTATAATGTAATCGAACCGCCAAAACAAGATCCAAAAATTTTAGAAGAAGTTGAGGCTGCCATTGCACTTTTAATTACAAATAAGGAAAAAGTAGAAGGTAATAAAGTAGATATCTTAGTTAAATTGTATAGAGAGGCTTTAAAAAAGGGAAAATTAAAACTTAAAGGAGATACCAATTGGGTACTATATTATTTTCTAAGAGAAAAAGTTGGTCATGGTTTTCTAGATCCATTTCTTTTAGATGATTGGCTTGAGGATATAAGCATACCTGGTGGTGGAAGAGTATTTGTATATCATAAGCTTTTTGGGTATCTTGAGACTAATGTTATAGTAGAAAAAACAGAAGTTGATCGATTACTTAGAAGTCTAGCTGAAAGATATGGGAAAGTTTTAAGTTTTTCAAATCCTATTGTTGATCTACATCTTCCAGACGGCTCAAGATTTAATATAGTATTTGGAGAAGATATAAGCCTAAGAGGAAGTAATTTTACTATTAGAAAATTTAGTAAAGAACCTATATCTATTGCTCAGCTTATTAAATGGAAAACACTTTCTGCAGAAATGGCAGCTTATCTCTGGTTACTTATTGAAGCAGGGATTTCATTTTTTGTATGTGGAGAAACTGCCTCAGGAAAAACAACAACTCTTAATGCTTTAACAGCTTTTATAAAACCTAATGCCAAAATTGTGAGTATAGAAGAGACACCTGAAGTTAATGTTCCACATAAAAACTGGGTAAGAGAAGTGACCAGACTTCATACTGGTAGTCCTGTAACAATGTTTGATCTTGTTAAAGCTGCTTTAAGACAGAGACCAGACTATATAATCATAGGTGAGATAAGAGGAGAAGAAGGTCGTGTAGCATTTCAAGCAATAGAGACTGGACATCCAGTTATATCAACAATGCATGCAGGAAATTTACCTCAATTATTTCAAAGACTTACCTCTGATCCAATAAATGTTCCAAAAAGTCATGTTGATAGTTTAAATTTAGTTTTATTTCAAGCAAGAATAGAAAGAAAACATAAATTCATAAGACGTGTAACATCAATAAATGAAATTATTGGTTTTTCAAGTGAAAGTGGGCAATTAAATTTTTTACAGACTTTTACTTATGATTTTGATGCTGATGAACATAGATTTTCTGGTTCGAGTTTTTTATTAGAAGCAAAAGTCTTGCCACTTAAAGGTATGGATATTAGTAATTTAGATAAGCTTTATTACGAGATGAAGATGAGAGCTGAAATTCTTACATGGCTCTCAGAAAATGATCCATCATATGATAGTGTTTGGAAGACTGTAATTACAGTAGATAATTATGGAGTGGATTATGTTTATGATAGAATTAAAAGAGGTCTTAAACCGTGGAACGAAAGTTAAAAATAGTAATATTATCTATTGTAATATCACTTTTATCCATTTTATCATTTTTATTATTACAAATTAATATATCATATGCTTATTATGCTCTTATTATTGGAATTATAATTCCCATAATATACTCAATTATTGCTCTTAAAAGAAGACAGAGAGGAAAACTTGATGTTAGATTGGTCATGATGATATTACATATGTATGTTGTAAGTTTAGGAGAGGCTGGTACTGATAAGCTTATTGATACAATTGCAAATTTTCAAGAATATGGTACATATAGTAAAGTTTTTGCTTATATTAAAAAGCTTGCAAAAGATTTTGGCTATGGGTTTAGTAAAGCTATACTTCATGTATCAAAAACTGTAAAATCTCCTTTTAGAGACATATTGATACGTCTTTCTGAGGCTTTTTCTAGTGCTAAACCAAAAGGATACTTTGAGCTTGAATATTCAACGATTATGGAGGAATACTCTGGATTTTATACAAGAATGTTGGAATCTTTAAGATTACTTGGAGGCATGTTCTCAACATTTCAAAGTGTTTCAGTATTTATAGTAATGACAGTTTCAATATTAACGATATTCATAGTAGATGAGAGAGTAGTTCCAATAGCTTATTTAATAGCCATATTCTCCACAGTTATTATGTTTTTTAGCTTTAGAATGGTAACAATAAGAGATCCAATTGTATATAAAGGAAGGAGTCCTCCAAGATCTTATAAAATATTCAGAATGCTATTTCTCTTAACATTAGCTCTTATACCTTCTGCTATTATTATAGCTTTATTTATGGGAATACCATATGGATTAATTTCAATAGGATTCATTCTAATTTTACCAGGTATTGCAGCCCATAGATTAGAATCATATGTTAATTCCATAGATGAAAACTATCCTGCTTTTCTAAAGGCATTAGGTGAAAGCCTATCATCAACTTCTGATATAAAATCAGCATTAGAATATGTTCTCTATATGGAGCTTGGAACTCTTAAAGAACTTATAGCAAAGTTATTAGCTAGAATTAAGATAGGAATAGATAGTGAAGTCGCTTTTAATTTTTTGGCCTCGGAATCAGCTTCCTATAAAGTTTATACGTTTAATAAAATATTTTTAGATGCATTTAGAGGTGGAAGTAGTGCTATAGATACAGGAAAGATCCTAGGAAATAGTTTGATAAGATTTTTAGAGTTCAGAAAGAAAAGAATTGCAACTTCAAAAAGTTTTGAAGGTGTTGTATTAATACTTCAACCTATAACAGTTGCTTTATTAGTAGTTATGAGTAATTTATGTCGATTTTTTTCATCATTAATTATTTCTCTTCCATATTTCACATTTGGTAAAATACCTTTAGATATAATAAATATTGGAAATATTGTACTTATATTATTAATAACAATATTGAATTCATTTGCAATAATGGAAGCTCGAGGAGGATTTTGGGGTTCAAGTTTACTATATGCAGGAATATTATTCATAGTTAGTGGAGCAGTGTGGCTTGGAAGTGAGATGCTTGTAAATCAAATATTTGGAGGAATAGAGGGCATAGGTATATAAGTGAGCTGCTCTGCAACGGGGGCTTCCACTGTTTATAGTAAGCTTTATGTTTATCTCCTCATTTGCTAGTTTGGGGGCTCACATTTCCCATAGATCCCATTATTCCATGGGATGAGCTTCTATTTTACCTCACCATGTAGGTTCATAGATAACTGCAACATGCTCGAATATTCTCATCTATTTAAGATTTGACCATTCATTCCAAGCTCTAGATTTTCTGAGTCCCAATTATTATAAAAATTAGCTCAGTATTGGAGTCACACATCATAATTCAGTTCTGCAATAGTACATCATAGCTAATTAATATATTATTTAAATCAAATTAATATATTTTTCATAAAATGAGAAAAATAAATAAAATTGTTATTCAAATAAGAATTTAGAATAAAAATGATGGAAATAAGCTCATTATATTTTACCATAGGATTGATATTAATTATCATAGGTATAATACTTGTAATATTTTCATCAATAAAAATGATTAGTAAAGGTAAAGGAGAATCTGCAGGTCTTATTCTTATTGGTCCAATACCAATTATATGGGGTACTTCAAGGAAAATTTTTGCTATTACAACATTAATAGCAGCTATAATTATTTTCATTGTAGTAATATCATGGATTTTGAGCATCACAGGTGGTTAAAATGAGTAAGATAAATTATGTAAGAGTAGTATTTTTGAAAAAAGTAGGAGCATTTATTGGTAGTGATGGTAAGACCTATGGTCCTTATTCCCCTGGAGATGAAGCAATTATTCCTGAAGAAGATGCTAAATCCTTAGTTTTTGAAGGAGCTGCAGCAAGAATTGGAGGATATACAGTAGAAGAACCTATTGAATCAGTAAAAGAAACAATTTCATCACCTATAATTCTTTTAATTATTGGTTTTATTTTGATAATGATAGGATTTATTATAATGTCCTTTTCAGCTATAAGTTCTAATGGAATTATTTGGATATTTCCATTTCCACCAATATCAGTTACAGGTCCTTTAATAATATTTGCAATTCTTCCATTAATCATTTTCTTAATATTCTTCATTGTCTTTATTTACATTATGATTAAACATTTATAGATCATATCATCTGTATATTTCTATGGTTTCTTTTCTTCTTTTTCTCAACCATGACTTTATGAAATTCTCTATTTCATATCGATAAAATGGATCTCTCCATGCATCTTCTAAAATTTTACATTCATTCATTGCACCTACTATACCAAAATAACTTATTAGCTCATTGTATAATTGTCTTTTTTCATTTTCACTTAACCAAATCCTCATATTATTTAATATGAAATCCAAAACTAATAGACTCATTCTCTCTCATTAAATATTTAAGAATCAATAATATTAAATATTTTCTAGAAAAGGTGAATAAATGCTAATAAATGATATGATCTATTCAATAATTATAATGACTATAGCTTGTTTTCTTGGCGTATTCATTGCTAATTTAATTTTTGAATTTAGTTTAATTCAATTAATTTCAAAACCAATCATCCCAATCATGAAAATTGCAAATTTACCAACTATACTCTCAATACCAACATTAATTTCAATAATTGATATAAGAGGAGGATTAAGCATAATTAGCTCAATAAAAGATAAAATAGATGACTCTGTTGTAATATCATATAAGCTAGTTACAAGACCTTTTTCAATTATTCCTCTTTTACTTCGTAATTATTTGCCAATTTCGATAATATCCTTAGGATTATTTACTGGATCTTTTTACATAATACTAATTTTTATTTCAGCACTAATATCTATGATTATTGGAATAATATATGGTAGATTAAAAATTAAAAAATCATATGATTTAGAATTTATAAGTAATAACAAAGAAAAAAGAAAAATTGATGTAATTAAAAATTCTTTAAATTTAGCAATAGATACAACTAAAAAAATTATTCCAAAATATGTTATCATAATTTCAATAATTTCACTTTTAATAAGTATGGGATTTTTTAATATAATTTCTGATAAGTTAGATATTTTCATAAGACAATTTGGATTTTCTTCAAGCTCTGCTTTATTAATATCAATACATACTATAAGTCCAACTTCTTCTATATTAACAGCAGGAGAATTATTAAAGAATGGATTAATAAGTATTAAAGAATGCTTATTAGCATTATTGATAGGAAGATTATTATTTATTATAGTTATGGATTATCCAAGACATTCTTTTCCTTTTTATGTATCATTCTTTCCAGTAAAGCTTGCTTTTAAGCTTGTAACAATAGAAATAATTATTAATATTATTATTACACCAATTTTAATGATAATTGTATATTTTTTAATTCCATAATGATTTTTAAATATGAAAAATTATTTTTATATAGGTGAGTTCTTTGGAAGATGAAGGAATAATAGTTGTAACAACAGATTCAATTCCTGGATATAAAATTAAAGAAATAAAGGGAATTGCAAGAGGAGGAGTAGTAAGAGCAACACATTTAGGTCGTGATATTATGGCCACGCTTAGAAATATTACTGGAGGAGAAATAAAGGAATATACTCAATTACTTGCTGAAGCAAGAGAAGAAGCTTTAAAAAGAATGATAGAATCTGCTAAAGCCATGGGTGCAAATGCTATAATTGGATTTAGATTTGCTACAGCAACAATTTCAATGAGAATGGCTGAAATATATGCTTATGGAACAGCAGTAGTTATTGAAAAGGAATGAAAAATGCTCAATTTTATATTTCCAATAATTGGAGGATTATTTGGAATTATTTTTCTACGTTTAATTGGATTTAAAAAATTTAATATTGGAGATCTATTACTTGGTTTTGTGGTATTTTTCATATCAATTATTATTCAATCTTTTATTCAACCATTACCATTTATAATTTATATTGGTAATTTAGCAAATCCCATGGAAGTTCAAACAAAAATAATGAAATATATTTTATCTCAGGGATTGCTAATGATTTTATTATTATCAATTTGGTTTGGATTTATTGCAGCAATTATTCAATCAGGATTTAAGTATTTATTCATAAGAAATAAATCATATACAATTTCTATGAATGTTGGAGCTGGATTTGGTTTAACTGAGGCATTTTATATTGGAATAAGTGGATTAATTTCACAATTTTTAATTGCTCAACAATTCAATATCCCTATTTATTATTATTTAATTTCAGGATTAGAAAGATTTTCTGTTCTTCTTTTCCATGCTGGAAGTACATTATACTTATTTGATTCAATAAAAAGAAGGAAAGGATTAATTGGATTTTTAGTAATAGTATTTATTCATGGATTAATTGATTTTTCAGCAGTACTCTATCAATTTACTGGAAGTTTAATAATACTTGTTTTAACTGAAGTAATTACTCTATTGACAGGTTTATTATTAACATTAAAGCTTTATAAAAAAGCTATAGAAGAACCAAAAGAGAAAATTCTATGGTAAAATTAATTGTTTTTCATTACTTCTAAAAAATCATATATAATTTTCTTTTTAACCATTTCTTCATAAATTCTCCATACTCTTTTTGTAGTTAAAAATGAAGTCTTAAAACCTTTTTCTTCAAGTTTTGCTATTATCTTATCATAAAAATCTTCTGGTTTAATAAAAATCTCCTTATTTAAAATCTCCATTATTTCTTCCATAATATCAGAATTATGAGGATATCCTTTCTTTCTTTTCTTCATATTAATTCACTTGGAATATTATTTGGATAATAGAAAATCTTAGGCTTAATACCTTTTTTCCTAAGTCTTTCAGCCACATGAGGATACATAAATACATATTCTTCTTCTATCATATTAGCAAATTTAATATCAATTTCCATTAATCTCTCTTTTATTCTTTTATAATTTTCTTTATCACAAAAGGATAACATAACTGCTGGATGACATGATACTCCATAATCTAGTAAATTCTTTAATGCTTGAAGTTGTAAATTAAATTGCTCAGGTAATGCTCCAGTTAATAATGAAAATTCTTCTTCATTTGTTCCCTTAATTGATACTCTTACATGTACTCTACTAAATTTTGATAATTCTTTTGCATATTCTTTATCACTACCAATGAGAATTCCATTTGTTTCAAGAATAAAATAAAATAATCCATCATTTTCAACAAATTCTAAAATTTTTAATAAATGATTTTTACCTATAGTCGGTTCATTTCCACTAATTCTAATTTGATTATAACCTTTTTTTAGAGCACAATTTTTAAGAGAATTATAAATTTCCTCTGGTGTGTAAAATTTACCTATTTTTTCAGGAAAATCCCTTGGTGCACCACTCCAGCAAAAAATACATCTTAAATTACATCCACAACAATCTGCTGTTGCTATACCTCCATACCATCTACCACTTCTAACAACTCTATAATATTTTCTACTTAGATTTTTAGTAACAATTCTCTCAGTAATTTCTGATAGTTTTAATGCATCAAATGTCATCAATTAATAATTAAAAATAGATAGTAATGAAGTTTATGATTTTGATTTATCACTTAAATAATCAAAGAGTTTTTTAAAGAATTCTTCTCTTAATATTCTATTTCTTGATAGCTTAAAATTAATAAGATCTACTAGATTATCTAAATGCTCTTTATTTATTATTATTTTTTTATTAATAATGACTGGAATTTCTATTCTATCAATTCCATTAATTTCACAAACTATTTTTTCCTTCTTCATACTTATTATTCCACTGTGTTTAAATCCTATTCCTCTTGCAATTCTTATTATTTTTATGGCATCTATTAGTTTTTTACAAATGATATGCAAGATAAAAGGTTCTTGTTTTAACCAAACTAATTTTTCATTTGAATATTGAATAATTTTATTCCAAATATCTTCAGAACTTACAATATCATGCCATTTTCCGACTTGAAAGGAATTCTTTTTACTACCTCCATCTATTAAAACAATTACTCTTCCAGCACAACTTGATGTAGTGTATATATCTTCAAATTCATTAATTCTCAATAAATAATTAACTATTGAACTATCCACTTTACCTTTTTTTATTGCTTCATTCAATTCCTTAATTATTTCTTTCTTTCTATTTTCAAACATCAAAAATTTTCTTTTTCTTGTATTTTTTAATTTTTTCCTTTATAATAAGAAAATTAAAATTGAATTATATAATAAAATTAATTTTTATAATATAAATAAATATTATAAAAAGAAAAAATAATTTATTATAATAATAAGTATAAAATAATATTTTGACAAAAGCTTCTCTTCAAGTTCTTATGAGATTGCATGTTTAAATATAGCCAGCTAGATGTATAAATTCAAAAATTATAAAATCGTATACTTGAGTTTTTAAATTTTTTATAATAAAAAAATTTTACATAAAAACCTAAGAATAAGCCTATATTTTTGCAAAATAATCTCTCTAAAACTCAGAATTTTTAGTTCTAAAACGAATGAACAAATCTCAAAAAATTGAAAAAACTTAAGGATTTCCAAAGATATTTCAATAGTTTATGAACTTATGAAAATAGATCTAAAAGACATTTAAGTAATGCTTGTATCTATTTAGACCATAAAAGCTTTTGTGACTAAATTTTTAGCTCTTTAAGCATTGCTTCTAATGAAATAGTCTCAGGAAACTTCAAAAGATCTAAATCCTCCGTGACTAACTTTAATTTATATTCTTTGGCTACATAGATATATGAGGCATCATAGAAAGTTATATTATTTTTCTTGGCTATTTCTAAAACTTCAAGTATTTTTTGTCCAATATTTAACTTCTCTAAGTTTTCTATAATTTCTTTAAACATATCAACTACAAGAGCAAGATTCTTAATGCTTCCTCTTTTATATTCCTTCCATATAGTATTACCAATTTCATAAATAGTAAGATCAAGTATTACAAATCGATTTTCATATAATAATAATTTCTCTCTTAATCTTATTATTAATGGATATAATGCAGATGTATCAAGTAAATACTTAGTAGAGAAATTATATCACCTTTCAAGTCTTGATTCTTTAACAGCTTTTATCCAATCTTCTTCCTTCATATTCATTGATTTTAATGCTTCTTCTATTATTTTCTTCATTTTTTCCATTTTTACCTTTTTAATTTCTTCTTCTAAGCTTTTTTCAATAACTTCTTTTAAATTTATACCAAGTTTTTCAGCTTCTTCTTTAAGCTCTTTTCTTATTCTTACAGAAAGAACAGTTGTAGTCATATCTCTCATTTTCTGAATACAATTCTCAAGTATATAAGCTCTTTGTATACTAAAATGTAGCTTAATAATATTTTTATGATTTTTTACTTAGCTTTAAAATTCCTTGTACTATTCCATTTATTATTGCCTCAGGCTTTGGAGGACATCCTGGAATATAAACATCAATAGGCATTAATGAATCTGGAGTACCCAATATAGCATAATTTTCTGGATCATAAAATATACCTCCACCACAAGCACAACTTCCTATAGCTACAACAACTTTTGGATCAGGAACTTGTTCATATACTCTTTTAGCCATTGGAAGAATTTGTTTTGGCATAGGACCTGTAATTAAAAGAATATCTGCATGTCTTGGAGATGCAACAAGCTGAATTCCAAATCTCTCTACATCAAATCTTGGTGATAAGGCTGCTAAAATCTCAATATCACAACCATTACATCCTCCACAATGAAGATGATATAGCCAAGGAGAGTAAATTCTTGACTTCTTTAATAAACTCATTTTCATCCCTCCAACCAAACATACTTTTTTGGATGTGTATTTAGCTTAATAGAAAGCATTCTTCTACAATCAGTACAATACTCTTCAATTTTTTTATAATCATTCATTACTGATTCCTTGATGATAGGATCAATTTTTTCTATTAATCTTTGATATGTTCTATCAATAAACTTCTTTGTTGCAAAATATTTTCCACAATTTTTACATTTTAATAAATCTAATTCTGTAGTAATATAAGCTTCTCTTTCGTTAGGATTATTTATAGTAATTTCAAATGTTTTAGTTAATTTTATTGCTTCTTCTGGACATATTTCTTGACAATATCCACAAAAAGCACATCTCAAAGTAAATGTCTCTATAATTAATTTATTTTCTTTATATTGAAAAGTAGTTGCCTTTCCAGAGCAACTATAATGACATGCTTTACATCCTATACATTTTTCATTATCACGCTGTAAAAGCCCTCTTAATACCTCAGGTATTTGACTATACTTTTTCTCAGGAATTAATGATGAAGGATATTTTAATGTCATTGGTTTTTTTATTGTGTATTTGATTAATTTAATTTCTGAAGACATTTTACATCACCATGGTTATAATATTAATTAAACATAGTATGGAAATTATTTTTATATACCATATTAATGCATTTTTTATTCTATATCTTGGATTTAATACATGTATTATTGAAAGAATGAAGATGATAAGAATAGAAATTATCAAAAATAAAGGTATTGATAAATATATTGGTAGTGTATTTATTGGTATGAAAATTGAAATAAATAATGCTATAAAATCATAGATTAAAAATATTTTTGTTAAATAATAAATTCCTAATAATTTTCCTGAGTATTCAGTATATGGTCCTGCAACTATTTCAGCTTCAGCCTCAGACATATCAAATGGCTTTATATGAAGCTTTCCAAGAATTGAAGTGAACATCAATAAGCCTGCTGTTATATTTACTAAATTGAATTCACTTATGGATATTTCCCATAATATTAAACTATTTTTAGAAATTGCCATAGAGAATAAGCTTATTATAAATCCAAATTCAGTCACAAGAAATAATTCTGCCTCTCTTCTAACTCCAATAAATGCCCATGGAGAACCACTTGCAATTGGACCAATTATCATGAATAATAATGAACCAATAAGTAAGTATGAAACTATTACTAGACTATATGGTACATTTGAAAGTAAAGAAATTCCTGAAAATGGTATGAAAAATATAGAAATAAATGCAAATATTAATGAAATATAAGGAGAATAGATAAATAATCTTTTCCTTGAGGATTCAGGGATTATAGTTTTTTTACCAAAAAGCTTTATTATATCATAAAGAGGTTGAATAATTCTTGTAATCCCCATAATTGATCTTAAATCCTTATACATAAATACTAGAGGACCTATTCTCCATTGGAGTCTTGCTGAAAATTTTCTTATTAAGAAGGAGTAAAATAATCCTAAGAAGAAGCTTGTGAAAATTATTAATATTAATTCGATCATAATAATCCCTTCTTCTTACTCATATTTACACTCATAACAATTAGATCTTCCCATCTCATTATTTTTCTGTGATTATTCTTTATTACTTCAATTCTATCAGTACATGCAAGACATTGATCTATACTTCCCATTACCACAGGTACATCAGCTAGATTACATCCTATAAGCATTAATGGAATTAATGCATTATTTCTATAGCTTGGAGTTCTAATTCTTATTGCTTGTAATGAATTATTTTCATATAATTTCATATAGTAAAATAGTTCTCCTCTTGGTGCTTCATTTAATCCTATGGCTTCTATTTTAGATGGTTTTTCTTCTACTTTTGATTTTATCTCTCCACTTCTTTTTGAAAGATAATCTAAGCACTGAATTACAATATCAGTAGATACAAGTACTTCTTTTATTCTAACAATCATTCTAGCATAAGAATCACATCCTTCATCAGTTACTATTTCCCATGATATTATACTCTGATCATAAATTGCATGTGGAGGATTATCTTTTCTTACATCTATCTTCCATCCACTTCCTCTTGCAGTTGGTCCTACTGCTCCTCCATTAAATGCTTGTTGATATGTTAGCTTACCTACACTAATTAATCTTGATTTTATAACAGGATGATTTGCAATTTCCAATGCCATTTTAGAGAATTCTTCTTTTAATTCTTCAATTGCTCTTTTTGCTTTTATAGCAATTTCCTTTGAAATATCTCTGCTTACACCACCTATTCTCCATATTCCATAGGTTATTCTATTTCCTGTTATTGATTCTATTATATCTAAAATTCTTTCTCTCAATCCCCATGTATACATAAATCCAGTCTTCCATCCTATTACATCTGCTACAACACCTAACCATAATAAATGACTATGAATTCTATTCAATTCTGCTAATAATGTTCTAATGTATAATGCACGCTCTGGAATTTCTATATCAAATAGATTTTCTGCACATGTAATATATGCAAGTCCATGAGCACCTGAGCATATACCACATATTCTTTCTGCTAGGAAAACTCCTCTATTATAGCCTCTATTTTCTATAAGCTTCATTATTCCACGATGATGAAAACCAGTCTTAATATCAGCTGCTACAATTTCCTCTCCTTCAACTTTTACATAAACTACTTGACCTTCTATAACACCTGGATGATATGGACCAATAGGAATTAGACTTTGATATGCTTCTTTTATTGGCATTTTTAATTGAAGATAATTGCCATCAATATTTACTTCAGGAATTTCTCTTAATTTGCTTTCTACAGGATTTGGCCATTCATATGGTAAAAACTGATGACGAGAATCTGGTAATCCGATAGGATTTATTCCTAATAATTCTTTTAATTCTTTTTCAGCCCATACTGCTTGCCATGTAATTTTTCCTATTGAAGGATATTCTGGTTTTATTTTACTAATATTAGCTTTAAATATTATATTGGTTATATTATCAAGAGAAATATTAGTATGTGTTATATCATATACATTAATAATTTCAAATCCCTTTGATTCAAGATCTATTGCAGTTACATGATTAATTCTTGCACCTAAATTTATCATTATTTTTGCAATTTTATCTAATTCCTCTGGCTTTACTTTTATTATTAACCAATTTCCTGAGATTTCATATTCTAAACCATTTGGATAAATTTCCTTAATACGATTTATAATATTTTCACTCATGATATCACCTTATTTATTAGATTAATTGGAGAAATAGGTCTATAGTACATCATTCCAAAATCCTCTGGCTTATAACCAAAGGAAAGAGCTAAAAGCTCAGATAAATGAATAATAGGTTTTTTAAATTCTATTCCTTTTTCATCTTTATAGATTCTTACTACTCTATCAAATTGATCATAACAACCAGAACATATGAAAATAAGACAATCTGCATCTGATTTTTCAATATATTCTAATTTTAATCCTGCTCTTCTATAAACTGAAGTATATGGATCTGATAAATATAATAAAAGACCACAGCACATTCTATCATAGGGAGTATCAATAATTTCTATACCTAGAGATTTTATAATTTCATCAAAATAATTTGGAAGTTTTTCACCATGTTTTCTTCCATGACATCCTAAATGTCTTATTGCTTTAATTTTAATTGGTCTTACAATATTTTTCTTTATTTTATCTAAATTTTCATATAAAATCTCAAGAAAATGTTTTACATCAACTTTTAATTCAATTTTAAGTCCTATTTTTTCTAAATAATTATTTACCATTAATAATTTTTGAGGATTATTTTTAATTTCTTCAAGACATTCATAATGTGATATATAACAACCATTACATGAATCTACAATACTTACTCCTTGTTTTTCTGCTAAAGCAAGATTTTGACTTGTAAGCAATAACCACCAATCTGGATTTATAGCCTTCCAAACACCAGGTCTTATACAACAAAGAGTTCCTTTTAAATAATCAAAAGGAAGATTAAGATGCTTTGCTACAAGAAATGTAGCTTTTTCTGCCCATGGCATTTTAGCAGGCATTACACAACCAAGAAAATATCCATAATTCATTTTTATCCCCTAATAATAGAATTTCTTTTTTTCTTTATCATACATTAATTCATCTTTAATTCCAGCTTCTTCAATAATTTTTATTTTATTATAAAGAGATTCTTTTATTGAATGAGCAGTAGGAGGAATTCTATCAAGTCCGCATTTTTCTCTTATTTCTTCTATATTTTTATCTATAGGATAAACAAGACCAATTTCAAAATCTCTTTGAAGAGCAGGTTTTACTATATTTGGTGCTGATGGTCTGAATAATTTTCTTAAAGGATATAATTGAGATTCTTCATTTTGATTAAATATAGTAAATTTTATTCCAGATTCCAATAGTTTCTCCCATGCTTTTACTTTTTCCTCTATTTTTTCTTCTTTCATTTCTTCTTTCATTTCTTCTTTCATTTTTTCCTCCCCTTTAAATATTCTAATGCTTCTTTTCTAGGAAGAAGCATTAATGCTTGTGCACTACACATTTTTACACACATAGGATCACCATCACAGAAATCACATTTAACATAAACATTTTTCTCTTCATCAATTCTTGGTATACCAATTGGACATGATTGATTACAAGTTCCACATCCTATACAAAGAGCTGGAGAAATTCTTACTATTCCTAAATCATCTTTATAAATAGCTTCTCTTGGGCATGAAGAAAGACACATAGGAAATATACAATGAGAACAATTTGCATTTATAAATCTTCCAGGATTATCAGGATCTTCATAAACATAAAGGAGAGCATATCTTCTATCAAATGTTTTATAATGTTTATATGCACATGCTATCATACATTGCATACAACCAGTACACTTATCAGGATCATGAATTATTACTAATTCTGTTGCTTTTGTTCCATGGATTAATATTGATGATTTTAAGGCCATATTATTCTACCTCACATATTGTTTTTGCTATTAGCTTAAACCAATTTTCAAATTCATGATAATATTCTGTAAAGAAAATTCCATTTGATCCTAATAGAACTAAAATTCCTAAGCTAATAATACATATAGCTAATATAAGGCCTGGGATTCTTAAAGATAAATGTTCTTCAATATCCTTAATATATTGAATTTTTATTTTAGGTTTTCCAAAGACTATAATTTTAAAAGAATATAATGTTGTAAAGAATATTAAAATAGCAGATATAAGAATAATTATCATGATTTCTAAATTAATATTTCCTTTAATAAATTCTAAAAATGTATTATAACCAAGTGTTCCCGGAATAAGAGATAATGAAAAACCTCCTATTAGATATGTAAATCCATTCCATCCTACTCTTCTTCCAAGTCCTTTCATTAATGAAAGATCTGCTATTCTACTAGTCTTAATAACAAAACCACTATCAAAGAATAGAAGAGCTTTTGCAAGTCCATGATTTAAAAAATGTAATAGTATTGCTGAAAAGAAAAATAGCATGAGATTTGGATAAATTAATGCCAATCCAATTAGCAAATAGAAATATCCTACTTCTGAGCATGTGGAAAAAGCCCAAATTCTTTTTATTCCCTTTATATGTACCATACCAACATGAAATCTTGAATATTTGCTTCCATATATGGATTCGATCATAGCAAGTAAAGAACCTGTAATAATGCTAAGAATACCAATTATCATTAAAAATAAACCAATATTTGTATTGAAAGGAGACATTATACCAATTATTCTACTAGTAGTAAATGCAGCTATTTGAACCATAATTCCACTTAATACTGCACTCATAGGTGTAGGAGCTTCACTATGAGCTGCAGGAAGCCAAAATAGACCAAAAGGAAATACTCCAATTTTTATACCAAATCCAATTGCATATAAAATTGTAATAATTTCAGGATATGATATACCATGATTTAATATAACATTACCTATGGTGTAGTTTTGATATAAAATACCAATTATTATTAAAATTGCTCCTATTATACTCCAAAGGAAAAATCTCATTGTAGCTTTAACTGCACTTCTCCTTCTTGTTAATAATATTATAATACCACCAAGAATTGTACTTGCTTCAAATGATACATATATTAATAATAAATTAAAAGAAGATGCCATAATTGATAGAGTTGCAATAAATAGAGGAAAAAGCAAACTAAAATATCTTAATTCCTTATTATCTTCAAAATAATGATAGCTATAAATTATTGCTAAAAAACTAATAAAATATGTAACTTCAAGAATAAAAGCAGTAGAATAATTTATTAAAATTCCATTGATATTAGGATAATAAATAATTTCTCCATTAATTAATAACCAAGTATTAATTAAAATAGCTATTAATGAGAATATGGATAATGAGATAATTATGCTCTTTTTCTTACTAAATAAAATAGATGTTAATATTCCTCCAATAATTAATATAATTGGAGAAATTATTGCAATAAAAGATTCCTTCATTTTTCCACCTTTAAATATGATTTATCATAATATTCATTCCAATTTTCATCATATGGTAAATTTATTATTGGAATAATAGGTCTATAGAGACTATCATTATTCATATATGGCTCTTTTGCAAGTCCACAATAAAAAATAGATTCAGTATTTATTTTATCTGGAGAAGAAGAAGGAATTAAACTTAACATAATCATAAAGAAAAGAGATATGGAAGTTATTTCTATAAACATTAATAATAATGGAAAAATAAGAACAATAGATAGTATTATACATCCAAAAATACCTATAAGCATAAATGTCATTGCAATTATAAATGAAATTTCCTCTGATGTCTTTTTTGATTTTTTCATTAGATGAGAATGTTATAATGACAAGAATTTAAATCTTTTAGTACACATTAGAATGCTTTGTATTAAATAAATTAATAATTATAAGTAATTTATTATAAGTTATTTATTTTTGATTATTAAAATTCATTTATGAAAATAAAAAAAGCATTACTAATAGCATTGGATGTTTGTTCTTTATACTGATTTATCTATTATGGAGGAAGAATGAAAATGCCAATAGATTGTATTAAAAATTTTATTGGTAAAAAAGTATTAATTAAAGGAGAAGTAAAATCAGGAAAGACAAAACTTTGTGAAGAAATTTTAAATGAAATGATAAAGTATTTTCCACCATCAAAAATAACAGTTATAGATCTTGCTCCTTCAAAAAAATATTTTAAAGATATTATATTAGGAGGGACAATGTCAGTACCTAATGGAGTAATATATCTAAGACCTAGTATAGTATATGCGCCAAGATTGGAAGGAAAAAATAAGGAAGAAGTATTAGAATTGGCAAGAAGAAATGCCATGAATATTGAAAATATATTCAAAATTTATGAAAATAACCCTAGTGAAATTCTTTTTATAAATGATATAACATTATATTTTCATGCAGGCTCTTTTGAAAGAATAATAGAATTAATAAAATATCCAAAAACTCTTATTTGTAATGCTTATGAAGGAGAAAAGCTTCATGACGATAAGGAAAGTGGGATAACAATAAGAGAAAGAGAAATGTTGAAAAAATTTGAAGAATACATGGATATAATTATAAAGCTATGATTTTTTTAATAGCTTTAATCCACTTTTTACAACTGGTAATAACCATTTAAATCTTCCTTTTATTATTTGTCTAAAAATAAATGAAGCTCTTAAATAGAATTTTCTATATGCAAAAGATACAAGTGAAGATATTTCTTCTATAGAAAGCTCTTTAGTCCTCATAATAGGTTTAACTGTAGTAAATTTTGACCAATCTTTTGTAACTAATAGATTTTCTCTTTTAGCAATTTCATATATTTCTGTACCAGGATAAGGAGTCATTGTTGTAAATTGTGCAAAATCTAATCCAGAATCTATTGCAAATCTTATTGTCTTCATTACATCTTCTTTTGTTTCTCCTGGTGTACCGATTATAAAAGAGCCAACAACTTCCATTCCAACTTCTTTTGCCCACTTAATTGCTCTTTTTGCTTGTTCAAGTGATATACCTTTTTTTAAAATTTTTAATATTTTTTCAGAACCAGATTCTATTCCATAATATATTACTCCACATCCAGCTTTCTTAAATATTTGTAATAATTCTTTTGTTATTAAATCAACTCTTGATCCGCAAGCCCACCAAATATCTAATTTACGATCAATAATTTCCTTAGCAATTTCCCATGCTCTCTTTTTATCAACAGTGAAATTATCATCAACAATTTCTATTGATTTTATTTTATATTTATTTACTACTTCTTCAATTTCATCAACAACATTTTTAGGACTTCTTGCTCTGAATTTTCTTCCATAGAATTGAGATGATGAGCAGAATATACAATTAAATGGACATCCTCTACTTGTTAAAATATTTCCAAGTTTTACTCTTTCACCTAAAACAGTATATCTATCTAATGGTAGTAAATGTCTTGCTGGAAATGGTATTTCATTTAAATTCTCTATTAATTTTCTTGGTTTATTTCTTTTAATTTTTCCATCTTTTCTATATATAATTCCATCCACTTCAGATAGATCCTTTTTATTTTCTATTGCTTTTAATAAATCAATAATTGTAGCTTCTCCTTCACCAATTACACCTATATCTAAATTTGGACATTCTAATAAAGTCTCTTCAGGTAAGGCAGTTATATGACAACCTCCCATAACTGTAATAGCATTTGGACAATACTCTTTTGCAATATCAATTGTCTTCATAGCATCATATATTGTAGGAGTAATAGATGTTACACCAATTACATCAGGATTTCTCTTTTTTAATTCATTTCCTAATTCCTTAAAGGATAAACCTAATGCAGTTGCATCTATTATATCTACGTCATATCCTTCTTTTTCCAAAACAGCTGCAATATATGCAAGTCCTAGTGGTGGGGCTCTAAGACCAAGAACTGAAATTGTTTCAATATCCATTGAACTTGGGGGATGAATGAGAGTGATTTTCACGATTAAATTATTGTTTTTTCACATAAATATTTTTTATCATTTTTTTATCATCTAGATAAAAAACTAGATAAAATAAATTAACCAAAAAAATTAAAACTTTTAATAATATTTTTAATATTCATGTATAAGCTATCTAAAAAAGAAATTATTGAAATACAAAATAAAAGATTAAGAGCTATTATAAAGTATGCTTATGAAAATTCTCCATTTTATAGAAGAAAATTCTCAAAAATTGATATTGATAGTATTAGAACAAAAGAAGATCTTAAAAAAATTCCTTTTACTACAAAAGATGATGTAAGAGAGAATTATCCGTTAGGATTATTAGCTGTAGATTTTTCAAAAATAATTAGATTTCATGCATCCTCTGGTACAACAGGAAATCCTACTGTAGTAGCATATACAAAAAAAGATTTAGAAAATTGGACGGAATTATGTGCTAGATGCTTAGAATTAGTTGGAGTAACATCAAATGATGTTGTTCAAATAGCTTATGGTTATGGATTATTTACTGGAGGATTAGGTTTTCATTATGGAGCTGAAAAAATAGGTGCAAAAGTTATTCCTACAAGTACTGGTAATACAAAGAGACAAATAAAATTAATGAAGGATTTAGGAACAACTGTTATTTGCTGTACTCCATCATATGGTTTATATTTAGCAGAAACTGCAAAAGAAGAAAATATAGATCCTAAAAAAGATTTAAAATTGAGAATTGGAGTATTTGGAGCAGAGCCATGGTCTGAAAATACAAGAAAGAAATTAGAAGAAAACTTTGTAGAAAATGCTTATGATATTTATGGTATGGCTGAACTTACAGGTCCTGGAGTTGCAATTGAATGTAAATATAAAAATGGACTTCATGTATGGGAGGATTATTTTATTGTAGAAATCATTGATCCTAATACTGGTGAAGTATTAGAGCCAGGAGAGAAAGGAGAAATGGTTATTACAACATTAATGAAAGAAGCCATGCCTTTTATAAGATATAGAACAAGGGATATTACAATTTTAGAAGATGATCAATGTGATTGTGGATTAGATCATGCAAGAATAATGAGAATACTTGGAAGAACTGATGATATGTTGAAAATTAGAGGAATATGTGTATTTCCAAGTCAAATAGAAGAAGTTATTTTGAAAACAAATGGACTTTCTCCTCATTATCAAATAATTGCAGATAGAGAAGGGGTAATGGATAAATTAATAGTTAGAGTAGAAGTAGCAGAAAATTTTAAAACAGATAAATTAACAGATGTTGTTATGTTGCAAAGAAAATTAGAAGAAGAACTTAAAGATTCTCTTGGAATTGATACAATTGTAGAGCTTGTTGAGCCTAAAAAAATTCCAAGAAGTGAAGGAAAAGCTCAAAGAATAATAGATTTAAGAAAAATGAAGGGATTATTATGAAGCAATTAAGTGTATTTCTTGAAAATAGACCTGGAAGATTAGCAAATTTATTGAAAATTTTAGAGGAAAACAAAATAAAATTACTTGCCATGGGAATAGCAGAAGCAGGGAATTATGGAATAGTAAGAATGATTGTAGATAAATTTGAAAAGGCAATTGAAGTTTTAAGAAATGCCAACATGGCAGTAAATCAAGCTGATGTAATAATAATTGATCTCGATAGATTAACAGAAGTAGCAAAACTATTTGGTGAATTGGGAATAAATATAGATTATGCATATTCTATGAATGATAATAAGATAGTCTTAAAAGTAGATAATGAAGAAAATGCTATTAAAATATTGAATAATAAAGGAATAAAATTCATTGCTTAAATAAAATACATTGTGATGGAAATTTTGATAATAAATTTTTAGAAATTAATCCAAATTCAGTCCATGAAGCATAAACAACACCACATGGCACAAGACATGTAGGACAAAGCTTAGCTTCAGATGCTTTTATATATGCTTTATTTTTTATTATTTCAGTAAAAACATCTTTTAAATAGAGTTCTTTTATTGATAAAGAATAATCCATAATTTTTTTACATGTAGAATTTATTGAAATATTAACATGATCTTTTTTAATTTCAGCAAAAATTTCACTAGTGTTACCACATATACTAGAAGTTATGAATTTGACCATAAATTTTCATATGGTATCATACAAATATAAATTTATAGTTTAAATTATGTTATGATGTAATCATTTTTATTACAATACAATTATGATATGAATTATGATTATGATAAAAATTTAATCTATCATGAGATTATTTTACCATTGAGTAATGTTTTTAAGCTCATTGTACATAATAATGATTAAGGTGAAATAAATGGCAAAATGTCCAAAATGTGGAACTGAAGTAGCAACTCCAACAAAAACATGGACATTAGCTCCAAAGGGAAGAAAACCAGTTACTGTTGGATTATTCAAATGCCCAAATTGTGGTGCTTACTTCAGAGCTGGAATAAAGTAAAATAATTTTTTATTTTTTTATTTTTTCAATAGATTTTGAAATTCTTTCTATTCCTATACTTATATCTTCATCTGATATAGCATAACATAATCTCAATCTATTTCTATTATCTCCAAAAAATTCTCCAGGAATTACAGCTACACCATTTAATAATAAATAATGTGCTAATTCTAATGTACTTTTCTCTAATCTTATATATGGATAAACATAAAATCCACCCTCAGGAATAGGGCATTCAATTCCATTTATTTTATTTAATTCTTCAACTATGAATTTTCTTTTTCTATCACATTCTCTTACTATAATAGGAATATATTCTCTATATTTTTCAATTGCAGATAAACAACCAAATTGTGCAAAAGTAGTTGGTGAACTTACAGTATGTTCTTGAACTATTTTCATTTTATCTATTAACTCTTTTGGTCCTGCTGCAAATCCTACTCTCCATCCACTCATACAAAATACCTTTGAAAATCCATCAATAACAATAGTTTTTTCTTTAAGATTTTCAATAGAAGCAGGCGAAATAAATTTTCTATCATCATAAACATAAGCCCAATCAATTTCATCTGATAAAACATAAATATTATAATCTTCTACTAAATCTTTTAATAATTTTATATCATTAATATCAAGAATTCCGCCAGTTGGATTATTAGGTGAATTAATTACAATAGCTTTTGGTCTCTTTGACATAATTTCTTTAAGAGATTCCTCATCTAAATGATATGGATCTTTACTCCATACTTCTAAGGTATTTATTCCAAGCATTAAGGCTATAGCCTTATAACTTGACCAATATGGTCTTAATAATACTATATAATCTCCATGTTTAAGTAATCCAAGAAAAAAAGAAAAGACTGCAAATTTTCCTCCTACTGTAACTAAAATTTCATCTTCTGAATAATCTAAGTTTCTTGTTTCTTTTAGATAATTTGATATGGCTTTTCTCAATTCTATTATTCCAAGACTTGGAGAATATCTATAATATCCTTTTAATAATGCATTAACTGTTCCCTTTATTGCATCCCATGGAGGAGTAAACATTGGTTCAGCAATATCAAATCTTATTACTCTTATTCCTTTTTCTTTTTCTATTTTATTAATTATTTCAATCATAGATATAGGTGATAATGGAATTTCCATAATATTTAATTATTAGGAAATATTTTTTAAGGATTATTATTTTTTAGATTTAGAAAAGGTGATATTATTGTACATGGACACAATATTACTTTTCTTGGGCTTATTGCTATCATTTATAATGGCAATAAATATAGGAGGGAATGATGCTGCAAATCCTACAAGTACAGCAGTTGGTTCAGGTGCATTATCATTAAGAAGGGCACTAATATTATTTGCAATATTTGTAATATTAGGAGCTTTACTTCAGGGTTATATGGTAATAAAAACTATTGGAAGAGGTATTGTACCAGAAATTGATATTCTAGGTGCATTTATTATTGTCCTTTCTGCAAATATATGGATATTTTTTGCTACAATGAGAGGAATGGCTATTTCTACTACACATTCTATAGTTGCAGCAGTTATAGGATATGGAATAGCACAATATTTTTTAGAAATAAATTTAGGAGTATTAACAACTATTTTTATAAGTTGGATAACATCACCTTTACTTAGTGCTTTACTTTCATTTTTTCTTTATAAATTATCTTATTTTTTAATAAGAAAATATTCATTAAAATCTGAAAAAATTTTGAGAATTTTAGTAATATTTACACTATTATTTTCTGCTTATTCTTTTGGTGCAAATGATGTAGCAAATGCAACTGGTGTCTATATTACTATTGCATGTAAATTAGGACAAATACCAGATTTTAATGCTATGATACTATTATCTATTTATGGAGCAATAGGAATTATTATTGGTGGATATATATTAGGTCCAAAAGTTATAAGAACATTAGCTTTTAGAATTACAAGACTTGATTTGCTTATGGCATTAGCTGCAGGTTTAGCAAATGCAACTACAGTTTACTTATTCACAACACTACCATACTTTATATTTGGATATGGATTACCAATATCAACATCTTATGTAGCAGTAGGATCAATATTAGGAGTTGGAGGAGCAAAAAGTTCAATAAATATGAAAATAACTGCAAAATTAATTTCCTATTGGATCATGACTATTCCTTTTAATATAATACTAACATTTGCTCTTTATAAGTTATTTACTATATTTAGTATTTTCTGAGAATTGCCATTGCTCTTAATATATCAGCAGTATTTTCCATTTCATCAGATGCACTTTCAATATTTTCAATGGCTTCTTTTATCATTAACCAATTACTTATATACTTGTAATTATCTCCCCATTTTAATACTTGAGCTAATAAATCAACTCTAATATCATCAATAGCTTCTTCAATTTTCTCAGTTTCCTCTGCCATTCTTTTTACATCGCCTTTAGAAACAAAAGCTTCAATGGTTTTTTTAAGTCGATCTTTTTCTTCTACTAATAATTGAGTAATTGATTTCAATCCTTCTTTTATATTATTTGGAACTTCTTGAGGTGTAGTATATAAGAGCTTTCTTGTTGCAGATTTTAAATGTGCAGCTATATCATCTGCTGTAGTTACAAGTTTTATAATTTCATCTTGATCCATTGGATGAAATAATAATCTCATTAATTTTTCAATAATATTTTCTTTTATTTGATCTGCTTCTCTTTCCAAATTTGAAATTTCTATTGCTAAATGATGACAACCTTCTACATCATTATTTACATATTTTTCAATAAATTGTTTAAACTTATCTACTACTTGAAATATTTTAGATAAATGATCTTCGCATGAGCTTATTACTTCTTTTTCAGTTTGTCTTGATAGCCATACTCCTATATGACCACTGCCTAACATAATGTTTACCAAAATATTTAATATATTTAAATATATAAAAATGACTATTCTCCAAATGGATTATTTTTATTGATTATATTATCTCTTATTTCTCTATGTCTTTTTGAAATATACCCTTTCTCTACAAGTTTTATTTTTAAATATTCAATCATTTTTGGTACATCTATTTCTAAAGGACATAATTCCTTACATCTTCCACATTTAGTACAAACATCAATTATAGCAGCTATTTTTTCCATACCTGATGTAAATGCACTCCATATAATTCCTATTCCTCCAAAATAATTATAACCAAAGCTTCCACCTACAACTCTATAAACTGGACATTCATACATACATCCACCACATTTTATACAATATAATGCTTCTTTTAATATAGGATCTTTAATTACTTCTGATCTACCATTATCTAAAAATACTACATGTAATTCCTTAGGACCATGAACCCCATAAACTAATGTTTTTTCAATATCTGCAGTTCTACTTGGACTTGTAATCATAGATACATATGCAGACATAGGAATACCAGTAGCATATGGTGGTAATATTTGAACAATTTTAAAAGCATCTTCAAGATTTGGAACAATTTTCTCTATACCAACTATACATATGTGAATAGGAGGGGCATTACTTACAAATCTTGCATTTCCTTCATTTTCAATTATAAATAATGTTCCAGTATTAGCTGCAATAACATTTGCACCAGTAATTCCAACATCAGCTTTAAAAAATTTATCTCTAAGATATTCTCTTGCAATTTTTACTAATTCTTTAATTTCTGGTTTTACTTCTCTTCCAATCAATTTAGAAAAAGTTTTTGCAACCTCTTCTCTTGGTACATGAACTGATGGATTTATTATATGAGTTGGTCTTTCTTTTCTTAATTGTATTATAAATTCTCCTAAATCTGTTTCAAATACTTTATTTCCATGTTCTTCTAAAAATTCATTCAATTCAATTTCTTCTGATGTTAATGATTTAGACTTTATTACTAATTTATTCTCTCCTATAATATCTGAAATTATTTTTCTAGCTTCTATAGAATTTTTTGCAAAATATGCATTTCCATGAGATTCCTCAATCTTTTCCATAGCCATTTTTAAAAGCTCAAATATATTATCAATACTTTTTTCCTTGATTTTTCTTACTTCTTTTCTTATTCTTTCAAGTTCGGGCATTTTTGATAAGACATTTTCCTTTGCAATTACATATGATGATACCGCTCTTGAAATTCCTTTTCTTCTATTTTCATCATTTATCCATTTAATAAATTCTTCTTTTTTCAAATCAAAAATATCCATTATTCTAACACCATGGCTATTAATTCTGAAATATCTAATACTTTTATTTTATTTGATAAAGAATATTTACAAAATGGACATGAAGTAACTATAAAATCAATATTATTATTTATTTCACTTAATAGACTATTACTTACTTCTATAGCAACTTCTGGATAAACTGATCTAACACCACCACCATATCCACAACAAAGAGCTTTATTTCTATTATATTTCATTTCTATAAATTTTAATTTAGGTACTAATTTTATAATTTCTCTTGGCTCTTCATATACTCCCATATGTCTTCCTAAATGACATGGATCATGATATGTTACAGCAGCATTAAGCTCTTTTAATTTAAGTTTTTCCTTAAATTTTAATAGGAATTGAGAAAAATGATAAACTTTAAATGGAATATCATAGTAATTAGAGTAATCTTTTGATATTGTTCTAAAACAACCAGGACATGATGTTATAATTTCTCTTACTCCTAAAGATTTTAATTTCTCAATATTCTTTTCAGATATTTTTATTGCATCTTTAATTTGTCCTGTTCTATAAAGAATTGAGCCGCAACATCCTTCATCTTCTAAAGTTATGTAATTTATATTCAAATAAGAAAGAATTTTTTCTACTGCTTCTATAATACTCTTTGTTCTATATCTTGACATGCAGCCTTTCCAGTAAAGAAGCATTTCAATCCTCTTTAGATTTCAATTTTTCACTTATTGATATTCTTTTTCCATCTTTTAAATATGTAATAGATGTTTCCAGTCTTACAGGCATTCCAAGATCATAAAATAATGTATAAAGCTCTTCACCAGATATTTCTCCACTAATTTTTCCCTTTCTATAGAGTTCAGCTAAATATTTTATAACCTCGCGAGTCATTTCTGGATATTGTGAAAGAGCAGCTTCTAAAACTTCTAATCCTCTTCCTGTAAGCTTAGATTTTATAAAAGCTATATCATCAACTTCTTTTTTCTCTATTTCTTTTTTATCTTTCATTTGTGATTTAGCTAATAATTTTTGTAATTCTTTCATTTTTTTAAGTTTTATATACATTAATTCTAAATCATCTTCAGACATTTTTCATCTTTTTACTAATAGAAAAAGCTTAGATATATCATTAACTCATTTTTATTTATGTATAATTTTGTAGTAATTGCTGGAGGAGGAAGATTTGGTGTAAAAGCTTATAATGAATTATCATCATTATCTAAAAAGATCATTATAATAGATAAAGATCCAAATTGTATAGCAAGTAAAATGAAATTAGAATTAATAATAGAAGATGCTCCTAAGTATATTAGTGAGCTATTAGAGAAAAATATTATACCTGATTTAATAGTTCCTGCAATACCAGGAAATCTTATTGCAAAAATTTTTCTATATCATTTTAGCAAGCAAGGATTAATTGTGGAAAATGATATAGAAAATTTTAATATATTATTATCAAAAATTTCCGAGGATATTATAATTAAAGCAGATGAGAAAAATACTACTGTGATATTATCATATGCTAAAGATTTTTTATGTCCTGATAATTGTATACCAAAGAATATATGTCCTATTACTAAAAAGAAAATTATTCCATTATATGTTTATGTAAATGAGGCTCTTGATGAAAATAATTTAGCTAAAAAAATTTTCATAAGTAAAATTATATCTAATTCCATAGGAGCAATAAATGGTAGAGAAATTTATGAAGAAATAAAAGAATTAAAAAATAGTTTATGTATAGGTACTTTATGTGAATGTCATGGAATAATAAGCTTTTTTAAAATAAGAGGTAAGAATAATTTATGATAATTGTATATATTGATGGTCTTATAAGCATAAATCCTGGTGGAGTTGCAACTTATAGCTTTATTATTTATAAAAATGGAAGTAAAATTTTTGAAAAATATGATGTAATTGAAAAAGAATTATCAATGAGTAACAATTATGCAGAATATTATGCATTATATAGTTCTTTAAAATTTCTATTAGAAAATAATATGAATAATGAAGAAATTATAATAAAATCAGATAGTCAACTATTAGTAAATCAAATGAAGGGATTATGGAAAGCACATAAGGGCTCATACTATTCACTATATTTGAAAACAAAGGAATTATTAAAAGAATTTTCAAATATAAAATTTATTTGGATTCCAAGAGAGGAAAATGATGAAGCAGATAGATTAAGTAAAAAAGCTTATGAAGAATACTTAAAATCATTTTCTACTAACTCCAAGAATAGAGAAAATTGTCCCAAAAATACATGTAATTGAAAATACTAAAAATGCTGTAGAAATTCCTTCTATAGAAACTGAATAAGACATTTCACTACTTTTAAATAAAGATAGAATAAATGTAGCAATGGCAAAACTTAAATTCTGACCTATTACTCTCATTGTTGAAATTGTAGCTGATGCAATACCAAATAGATCACTTTTTACAGATGACATAATAGCATTAGTATTTGGAGATGCAAAAAATGCAAATCCAATTCCCATTAGTATTAATGTATTAAAAATGAAATACCATTCAGTATAAAGATTTATTGTGGAAAATAGAAATAATCCTATAGCATTCATTGCCATGCCTATAGAAGCAATTTTTCTTGGCTCAATTTTATCAGATAGTCTTCCTGCTAAAGGAGATAAAATAGCTTGAAATAATGGCTGTATTAATAAGATCATTCCTGCAGATTTAGGTGAAAATCCTTTAATCATTTGTAAATATAAACTTAAAAGAAAGGATGTAGCATATGTTGCACTATAATTTATTAATGCTGAAAAACTTGAAAATGAAAAACCTCTATTTCTTACAAATAATCTTGGATCAATAATTGGATTTTCAATTTTCAATTCCCATATTATAAATATAAATAATGCTAATAATCCAAATAGAGCAATAATATTTATGGAAAGTAAACCATATACAATAAATATTAATGCAATACTATAAATAAAAGATCCAATAAAATCAAATCTCTCTATTTTTCCTTTCCATTCCTCTTTAATATTTATTAAAAATAAAAGTGAAACTATTCCTATTATAGAATTGAAAATAAATATACTCCTCCAATTAAATAATTCAGTTAAAATTCCACCAAGAAAAGGACCTAATGCAATTCCAGTATAAACTGCTGCAGAATTTATTCCTAATACTTTTCCTCTTTCACTTAGAGGGAAAACTGATGTTAAAATAGCTATAGCTGTTGTTGCAATCATTGAACCTCCAATACCTTGAAGAACTCTCAAAATAATAAGAGTTAAAAAATTATTTGATATATAAACTAAAAGTGATGAAATTGTATAGATGAATAAACCAATGTTCATTATTTTTCTTCTTCCAAAAATATCAGCAATTTTACCACATGGAATAAGAAATACTACAGTAGTCAATAAGTAAGATGTTTGTATCCAACTCAACATTACTGTATCTAATTTAAATTCTAAAGCAATTGTAGGTAAGGCAATATTAACTGCAGAAAGCATAAAAGGTACTAAAAAAGAGGCCATTGTTGTTGATAGTAAAGTAGAAGTTCTTATATTCATAATTATGAATTTGATTCTCAATATTATTTATTTTTTTATATTATTTATTTTTTAAGCATATTGAAAGGCATACTCGTACTTTACATCATATTTTTTACAAATAAATTCAATTTTTGAAAATATTTTATTATAATCTCCATTATAATTTATATTATTTGAATTCAATCTCTTTATTACATTTGGCTTTAAATTTAACTTATCATAAATTATTTTACTTTTTGTTTTTAATGCTATTTTTACAATTTTTTCTATTTCCTCCTCAGAATCATTATAGTTAGGAATAATTGGGCCATAAAAAATCCAAGTTTTTATTCCTTTATCTGATAATTCCTCTAAAGTGGCAATTCTCTCATCAGGAGGAGGAGCATTTGGTTCAAAAATTTTTTGAAAATAAGAATCAGTTGATGTAATAGTTAATCCAACATCAATATTTTTATTAATTAAAATATCAATATCACGAAGAACTAAAGAAGATTTTGTTTGAATAGAAATAGGAAATCCTGCATTTATTAAGATAACTAATGCTTTTCTTGTAATTTCTAAATCTTTTTCTATTGGCTGATAAGGATCTGTAGAAGTACTTATTCCAACAGTTCCTATTTTCTTTCTTGTTACTTCTCTTTTCAATATATCTAAAATATTCTTTTTTACAAAGATAAATTTTCCCCATTCCATATTATTTATTTTTAAAACATCAGGAACATAACAATATAAACATCCATGTTGACATCCAAAATATGGATTAAAAGTATAATTAAGTCCTGGTAATTTACTTCTTGATAATGCAGTTTTACATAAAATATAGTTTATCAAAGCTAATCTATTCTCCTTTGAAATAATAAATCTCTAATTATTTTACTATTTTCTATAATATCTTTATTTTTTATATCCATTAGTTTATTTAAATGTAAGAAAATAGAATTTATATTATCAAATATTAATGGCTTAGATTTTAACATTTCTCTTATATTTTCTCTTACAAACCATACTCCTAATGGTAGTGGAAATTGAGGTAAGATTTCTCTTATAACAAGAACAGTAGCTTGTCTTTTAATTTTACTTAAATATTCAGTAATAGCTAATCTTGTAGCAAAATAACATCCTCCAATTTCAGGATAGCTTGTTCTTCCACTATAACCTTCATAATCCCCCATTATTACTGGTTCTCTACCTTCTTTATTCCAAAAAGTATTTGGAAACCATACTTCTATCCATTCAAAAGACCATTTCATTGGCATAAAAATTGCAATAAATTTATTATACATATAATTTCTATAAAAAAGATAATAATTATCAATAGTATCATAGTCTTTTATTTCTTCTATAAGTCTTTTTGATATAATACTATCTACTGCTGTAATAGACCATCTTGTTGGAACTAATTTTCTATTCTTTAAAATACCAAATACTCCCATACTAAATGCTTTTTGTATTCTAGAAATTGGTACATTATTTTTATATAATTGAAAAATTGCATCTTGGGCTTTTAAATCCCAATCATAATATGCTTTTTCTATTTTTCTATCTACTCTTATTGAATAAATATGAAAATTCCTTAATGGAGCAGAAGGACCAAATATTTGAGAATTATCATCAATTTTTATTATCTTTAATGGCTCTTTGGCCAATTGAATTTCAGTATCTACAGAGCTTATTCCCATGGATAATTCTTGTAATGATTCTATTATTCTATCACTTTTTCTAGCTAAATCCACATAATATGGAATTTCTCCTCTTATCAAGATATATCTATAATTAATTATATTATCTAAGCTTTCATTTATCCAGGATTCAGGCATATCCATAATAGAAGTATTTCCAATTATAGGAGGGACCATTGGACCAATATAAACCTTAGGATATCCTACTCTTCCTACAAAAACTGATGGAGGAGAAGACCCAATAAATTCCTTTTTATTTATAATATTCATATTTTTAACAAATAATCTTGCTTTTAACTCTATGGGACATAATATCTTTCCACAGAGTCTTTTTCCTCCTCTACATATAAGACAAAGATTCTTCACATAAAAAAATTAATTTATTCCTCCTAAAATTCTTAATTATTGTATGAAGATAGAATTGATTGCTTTTGATAGCATGGGAGTAAGATCAATGTGTACATATATAGAAACAAAGAATATTAAAATTATTATAGATCCTAGTGCAGCCTTAGCACCAAGAAGATTTGGATTACCTCCACATGAGATTGAATTTGAAAGATTAAATCAACTTGCTAAAAAAATAACAGAAAAAGCACTAAATGCTGATGTCATAATTATAACACACTATCATTATGATCATCATGATTTAGGAGATTTAATTCCTCTTGATATTTATAATAATAAAATAGTCATGGTAAAAGATCCTGAAAATAATATAAACAAAAGTCAAAGAGATTTTAGAGCTCCATTATTTTTAGCAATAGTAAAGCAAAGAGCAAAATGCTTAGAAATAGCAGATAATAAAGTCTTCAATATTGAAGGTACAAGAATTGAATTTTCAAAAGCAGTTTTCCATGGTTCTAATAGTTTATTGGGATATGTTATTGAAGTAATGATTGATGATGATGGAGATAGAATAATTCATACATCAGATGTTCAAGGACCAATATTTGAGGATCAAATAGAATTTTTATTAAAAAATAAACCAAGAATTGCCATAGTAGATGGCCCAATGACATATATGCTTGGCTATAGATATTCTTATGAAAATTTAGATGCTTCTTTAAAAAATATTGAAAGATTATTAGAAAATGGTACTGAAGAATTAATATTAGACCATCATATGTTAAGAGATAAAAATTATATTCATATATTTAAAAGCTTAAGAGAAAAATTTCCAAAGGCAAAAATATTAACTGCTGCAGAATATATGGGATTGGAAGTAGATATTCTTGAGGCAAGAAGAAAAGAATTATTTAACAAAGGAGGAAATAAGAAGGAAAATATGGAGGGAAATGATAGAGAAGAAAATAGCACTTCCTCCATTTCCAATATATGGGAGAATACCTAATTTTAAGGGTGCGGATAAAGCTGCAGAAAAAATAAGATTATTAAAAGAATATTTAAATTCAAAAGTAATTCTTTGTAATCCTGATTCTCCTCAAAGACCAATAAGAGAGATTATATTAAAAGATGGAAAATTGCTAATTGTAGCAACACCTAGATTATCAAAAGGTTTTATGCTAATAGAAAAATCAAGTAATCCATATTATGATTCTACAATAAGGGGAATTTTAGAAAAAGGAAAGCTTGTAAAACCAGGAGATTATGAAATTGATTTATTTATTGCAGGTTCAGTTGCAGTAACACCAAAAGGATATAGGTTAGGAAAAGGAAAGGGATTTTCAGATATAGAGTATAAAATTTGGAAGGATTATATGAATGAGAATTTAATAAAAATTACTTCAGTTCATGATATTCAAGTAGTAGATTATGTACCAGTAGATGAATGGGATGTACCCATGGATGTAATATTAACACCAACAAGAATTATATGGAGTGATAAAAGTGAAGCAAAGAGAAGTATTCTATATTGAGGATATGAAATGTGCATCATGTGTAAATAGAATTGAAAAGGGAATTGGAAAAATTCCTGGTACATACTATGTAAGTGCAAATTTAGCAACAAAAACTGTAGTAATTGATTATGATGATAATATTTTGAATAAAAAAGAATTAGAAAAAATAATAAAAGAATTAGGATATAAACCAAAAGCAATAGATAAAAAACAAAATAAATTATTCAAATTAATATTTTGTTTAATATTATCAATTCCAGTATTTATTATAAGTATGTTTATTAATTTTGATTTAAAAAATTATGTTTTATTCTTATTATCAACACCTGTAGTAATTGTTGGAGGAAGTGAATTCTATATTGGTGCATATAAAGCTATTAAGAATAAATATGCTGATATGAATGTACTTGTAAGCATTGGATTTTCTTCAGCATATATTTTGAGTTTATTTAATACATTTTATAGAATAGGAGAAGTTTATTATGAAGCTTCATCAATGTTAATTACTTTTATATTAATTGGGAGATATTTAGAAGAAAAAACAAAAAGTAAAGCAGTAAGTACAATAAGGAAAATAATGGAACTTCAGCCAAAATATGTAATTTTAGCAAATAAAGAAGAAAAAATTCCTATAAATCAAGTAAAAAAAGGAGATATTATATTAATTAAGCCAGGAGAAGTAATTCCACTAGATGGTATTATAGTAGAGGGAAGATCATTAGTTAATGAATCTATAGTAACTGGTGAAAGCATTCCAGTTGAAAAGAAAAAAGGAGATGAAGTAATAAGTGGTACATTAAATATTAGTGGTATTATTAAAATAATGGTGAATAAAACTGGAGAAGAATCTTTTATTTCTCAAATAGTAAAACTAATAGAGGAAGCACAAATAAGAAAACCAAGAATTCAGAGAATTATCGATAGAGTTACTTCTTATTTTGTTCCAATAGTAATCTCTATTGCTATTTTGACTTTCATATATTGGATTATAAATGGAAAAAGTTTAGAATTTTCTTTAATTACAATGGCTTCTGTATTAGTAATTGCATGTCCATGTGCTCTTGGTCTTGCAACTCCAATAGCTATTATAGTGGGTTTTGGAAAGGCTACAGAAATGGGAATTATTATAAAAGGAGGGGAAGTATTGGAAAAAATAGAAAAAATTACAACAATAGTTTTTGATAAGACAGGAACATTAACTGAAGGAAAGCCAAAAGTTGTAAAAATATTAAAAAATGAAGAAATAAGTGAAGAAGAAATTATTAGAATAGCTGCATCTATTGAGAAGAATTCCTTACATCCTTTATCACAAGCTATATTAGAAAAAGCAAAAGGAATGAGACTTTATGATGTTGAAGATTTTGAAGAAATACCAGGCATGGGATTAAAAGGAAAAATTAATGGAAAAGAAGTAATTATTGGAAGTAAAGAATTAATTACTAAATTAATTAATAATGAGAAATTAGGTAATTTCTTTAATAAAGTAATGGAAATGGAAGAAGAAGGAATGAGTACAATAATTTTAAGTTATGATGGAAAAGTTCTTGGAGCAATAGGAATAATGGATGAGATAAAATCAGATGCAATTGAAGCAATTGATATGTTGAGAAATTATAAATTAATAATGATTACAGGAGATAATGAAAGAGTTGCTAAGGCAATTGCTAATAAGCTTAAAATAAATTACTTTGCAAATGTAAAGCCTGATGAAAAGATGAAAATAATATCAGAATTACAATCAAAAGGCGAAAAAGTAATGATGATCGGAGATGGAATTAATGATGCCCCAGCTCTTATACAATCAGATGTAGGAGTTGCCATAGGAAGTGGAACAGATATTGCTAAAGAAGCAGGTGATATAATAATATTAAGAAATGATTTGAGAATCATTAAGAAAACAATTGATATTAGTAAAAAAATGATGAAAAAAATAAAGGAAAATATATTATGGGCTTTAATTTATAATACAATTGCAATTCCAATAGCTGCAGGATTATTTTATCCTATTACTTTAAGACCTGAAATTGCTGCTATAGCCATGTCCTTAAGTTCTATATCTGTTGTTATTAATTCTTTATTATTTAAATAGCTGAAAAAATAATAATTTATTTATGAGTTATAAAATTGGAGAAGTTTATTATTTTCAAGAGCCAGGAGAGCAAAATACTGATTTTGTCATAGAAGCTGTAAAGAAATATATTGAAAAAAATGGAAGAAAAGATATTGTTGTAGCAAGTACATCAGGTAAAACAGCATTAAAATTTGCTAATGCAATAAGGAATACAAGAATAATATGTGTATCTGAAAGTGCTTATAGAAAAGAATGGGGTTATGAATATCCATGTATGGATCCTAAGATAAAAGAAGAACTTGAAAAAATGGGAGTAATTGTTATTGATAGAACTCCATATATATTACACGGAAGTGTCTATGAGCTTTCTAATTATAACTTTCCAACTCCAGAAACAATTTTTAAGGATACTCTTTATGCATTTGGACAAGGTATGAAAGTAGCAGTTGAAGTTGTAATTATTGCTGTAGAGCATGGTATTTTAGAACCATTTAAAGATGTTATAGGAGTAGGAGGAAGTGGAAGAGGAGCAGATACTGCTATTGTTCTAAGATCTACATATTCAGGAACAGTATTCTCTAAGGATAAAGAAAAGAGATTAGAAATAAGAGAAATAATTGCTATGCCAATTAAAAAGAAATGGTGGGATTAATTTTTCTTTTTTTATATTTTAACCATTTATAATATACTGCTAATGAAGAAACTGCTCTTTCTGGTATAGGATATGTTGGTATAAAGTTTTCCTCAAGTTTTTTCATAGCATTTTCACATTCTATATCGCCTATAAAACATGTAACAATTGTTTTATTAACATCACTACATGCATTAATAATTGATTCTGCTATTTTTAAAGGATTAGTAATTGCAGTTTGACAGTAAAGTAAAATTATAGAACCTATTCTATCATCTTTTAATGCTATTTCTAATGCTTTATAATAATCTTCTTCATTTGCTTGACCTGTTAAATCTATAGGATTTTTTGCATTTCCAAAGAAAGGTATTATTTTTTTAAATTGATATTGAAGATCCTCTGGCAATATAGATAGTTTTACTCCATATTCTTCACATGCATCAGCAGCCATTACACCAATACCTCCTCCATTAGTTATTATTACAGCTTCATCATTTATAGGAGGAGGTTGCATACTCATTACTTTTGCCCAATCAAATGCTTGTAATACATCATAGGCTCTTAAAGCTCCACATTGCTTAAATGCTGTAGTATATACGATATCACTACCTACTAAAGAGCCTGTATGAGAAGAAGCTGCAATTGATCCTATTTTACTTCTTCCAGATTTTATAATAATAACAGGTTTATTTATACTATAAAGAGATTTCATTAGCTTTCTTCCATCTTTTGCTCCTTCCATATATATTATTATTACCTTAGTTTCACTATCTAATGAAAGATAATCAAGAATATCAGATTCATCAATATCTAATCTATTTCCTATGCTTATTACTGCTGATAAACCTATTTTATTCATATTTGTCCATCCCATAAGAGCAATTCCAAGTGCTCCACTTTGAGTTATAAGAGCAATTTTTCCAGGATAAACTAATTTAGGACCAAATGTTGCATTTAATTTAGAAGAAGCACAATATATTCCAAATACATTTGGACCGAGTATTCTCATTCCATACTTTTTTGCTATAGATAATAATTCATTTTCTAAGGCAATATTTCCAATTTCCTTAAATCCAGAGCTTATTACAATTACTACTTTTACTTTTTTCATTCCACATTCTTCTAAAACACTTGGAACATAAGGAGCAGGAATAGCAATAATAGCTAAATCTATATCATCATTTATTTCTTTAATAGATGGATATGCTTTAATGCCAAGAATTTCCTTTGCCTCAGGATTAACTGAATATATTTTACCTTCATAACCACTTGAAATAATATTACTTAAAATTTGATAGCCAATTTTCTTTGGATTATTAGAAGCACCTATAATTGCAATACTATGAGGATGAAATAAAGCATTAATTTCATTCATTTTAAATCATTTTGTTATATTATTAATAAATTTAAATAATTTTTGTAGAAAATTTATTAATAAAAAGAGACAATAATTTATGATTTACTATGGTTTTATTACCAGAAGAAATAATTAAAATTATTAATGATCCAAAATCAATTAAAGTTCTTGGAACTAAAACACCAGAAGGAAGAATTCACATGATTTGTGTAGGTAGTATGATGACACCGAAGCCTGATATGATTGTATTTGGAACAATACTAATGAAAAAACAAATAATAATCTTGAAAATATGAAGAAGAAAGGAGAGTCTGTTTCTATTCTTATTACAAAAGAAAGAAATTCATATGAAATAATAGCAGAAATAAAAGATTATCAGACTTATGGTGAAATGTTAGATAAAATAAATATTGAACTCAAAAGAATTGGTCTTTTAGCAAAAGGTATTTGGATTTTTGAATCAAAAGAAGTTTGGAATCAAAGTGCTAGTTCTGATGCTGGAAAAAGAATAGTATAATTTTAAACTATTGGTGTTAATTTTAAGCATGGCCATCCTTTAACTGGATGACAGCTAACATGATATAATCCAGTTCTTGGCTTAACACCATAGAAGAAGATATAACCATTTTTCTCTATTAATCTTAAGTGCTTATCTACCATACTTAATACTCTCTGGGTTATACGTAATCCAGGTTTTGCAATAGCAAATGTTAAATTTCCTTGTGCTTTACATTCTGTAACTTGTGTTCCTATTTCACTAAAAAGTCTTTCAGGAACTTCTGCATATCTACTTTCACATGTATCATAACCAACAACTATTAAAATAGGTTGCTTAGTAAATTCTCTTAAATTTATTTGAACTTGAGCCCATGCAGCAGCATCTCTTTCAAGATTTGCTGCTCCTCCTCTCATTAATGCAATATAAGGTGCAAATTGTTCTATTGATGGTTTTATATCTTCATAAATTCTCAAATATTTCTTTATAATATCTAGTCCAATAAATGGTTCTAGCATTCTTACAATTTCACTAGCACTAGATCCTCCTTCAGGTAAAATAGCTACACCTCTATTTTGTGATAAAAAGTTTAATATAAGAGGTAATTCAAAAAGACGAATAGCTTCAATAGGTACATCTAAATCTGCTTCAAGTATTACATATGATCCTCTTTCAAATCCTCCACCTAATACTTTATCAAGATCCTCATTTCCTGTTGAAAAATGAGTATTAGAATCTGGAATAGGATTCCATTTATTAGTATTATTAGATTTTACTATCTTAAAAGTAGGTAGTATATGAAAACCTCCTTCTAATGTAAAGTAATACTTTGTTTGATGAATTCTTGTACCTCTTAGTTTTAATATTTCAAATTCACGAATCACTCTATTCTTCCCCCCCTTTTAAGTAGGAAAATTCCATCAGCTATAAATTCTTCTATTCCTAATCCCATACTTTCTTGACCATATGGTATTTCTATTATTAAAATTGTTGTACAATTAGTTGATTTAACAATTTTTCCTAATATTGAATGAAGAATTATTCTTGCTTCAATTTTTTCCTTAAATGCTTGAGCTAAAACTGAAAAAGAATCTATTACAAGTCGCTTAGCATTAAAAGATAAAACCTCGCCTATAATCATATTTATTACATCTGAAATAGATTCTTCTTTTATAGTTAGCATATCAAGAATTTTAATCATTCCTTTCTTTTCAAGATCTTCAAAATCCATACCAAATCTACGAAGATAATTAATAAGATCATTTCTTCCTTCTACAAAAGTAACATAAATACCTTTTTCATTATAATCAAGAGCTCCACGATAAATAAATTGTGCTGAAAAAACTGTTTTACCAGTACCAGGATTTCCAGCAACTATAATTAGACTTCCCTTAGGAAAACCACCTTCAATTACTTCATCTAATCCATAAATACCTGAAGGTGCTCTTTCCATATTTTGCCCTCTTTTCTGTAAGTTCTAATATTTATTTCTCTTTTAAACTTTTAGTAAAATTTCAAAAATAATATGGAAACTATTAAAATTTATAAGCAATTATTCAAGTCTTTTTTGAAGTATTTTTGATCCTATAATTAAAAATATAAAGGAAAATAAAATTAAAACTACAATATCTATTAGGTAAGTAAATATTGATATTGAATTACCTACTGAAATTCTTAATGCTTCAACAGAATAAGTAAGAGGTAAGAAGCAAGCTATAATTACAAGTTGAATTGGCATGTTTTCTATTGGTAAAAATACTCCACAAATAAATGCCATTGGAAATCTTAAAAAATTAGAAAGCATTTGAGCTTCAGGAACCCACTTTGCATAAGCAGAAACTAAAACTCCAAGTGCTGAAAAAGTTAATGAAGAAAATATAATTGCTATAAGGACTAATAAGGGATTTGCTATAGATGTTCCAGAAATGATAGCTGATGGAATAAGAATTATAATTGAAAGGATTAATCCAAAGAATAAACCTGCTAAAGCTTTTCCAAGAACTATTGTAAAAAATGAAATAGGTGCTATAAGTAATCTTTCAAGAGTACCAGTTTGCTTCTCAAGAACTACTGCTACTGCTTCAATTGATGTTGTTCCAAATAAAATTACAAGAGATATTAATCCTGGAATAATTAGTAAGGGATTTATTTGCCCAGAAAGTGAAAATGCAATAAATAATGCAAATGGCATTAATAATCCATAGGTAAGATTTGGAGCTTTAAAGTAATAAGCCTTAGCATCTTTTTTTGCTATATAAAATGCTTTAATTAGACTTTTTATCCATCTTCTAGCCAAGACTAACCCTCTTTTTAGCTTCTTTTTCAATTTTCATAATTTCTGGACTTAAACCTGTAATCTTAACAAAAGCATCTTCTAGACTTGGTTTTAAGGTATTAATAGAAATTATTTTAAGATTATTCTTTCTACAAAAATCAATAATTATTGGAATAACTTCAGAAGTATTTTCAACATAAAGTCTAAATTTATCTCCAATTCTTGAAATACTATTTACATAATTTAAATTTTTTAATTGATTTTCTATATCTTCATATTCTTCTATATCTTTAGATATACTAAAGGATATTTCTATTATATGTTGTTCTTCAGCTTTTGTTTTAAGCTCCTCTGGACTGCCTAAGGCAATTATTTTTCCTTTATTAATTATAGCAATACGATGACAAAGTTAATCTGCTTCTTCAATATAATGTGTTGTAAGAAAAATTGTTACACCAGTTTTATTAAGTTGCTTTAAAAGATTACGAATCATTCTTGAACTCTGAACATCAAGACCAGTAGTAGGCTCATCTAGAAAAATTACTTTAGGTTTATGAATTAAAGCAGTTGCTATTGTTAAACGTCTTTTCATACCTTTTGAAAAATTAGCTACTTTATCTTCTTTTCTTTCATAAAGTCCAAAGAACTTAAGAAGTTCAATTGCTCTTTTACTTCTTTCACTTCTGGGTACATCATATAATTCAGCTGAAAAAATAAGATTTTCCCATGCACTCATTTCATCATATACATTAGAAACTTCTGGTACAACTCCTATAGACTCCTTTGCTTTTATAGATTCATGAATAATATCATAGCCAGCAATCCAAGCCTCACCAAATGTTGGTTTTGTTTGTCCAGTGAGCATACTTATTGTTGTTGTCTTACCAGCTCCATTAGGATCTAATAATCCAAAAATTTCACCTTCAAATACTTCTAAATCTATATGATCAACTGCTAAAATATGTCCATATTGCTTGGTTAAATTCTTTGTCTTGATGATTATATTCATTTTATTTCTATATTGATTATAAAGTTATTTTATATATAATTTTAGCTTAAATTTTAAAAGAATAAAAAATACTAATATACTCTTCCCATTTTCTTTGCAGTAAATATAAATGCATCTAAGTTTTCTAATGGAACAGTAGGAGGTATACAACAATCTGCAATATGAACGTATTTTCCTCCTGGAGCACACATCTTTATAACATGTTCAACTTCTTTTGTAATTACTTCTGGAGTGCTCAAAGCTAATGTTTCTGCTGCTTTAATATATCCTCCAACTGCAACCATTGGAAAGTATTCAGCAAAGAATTTCTTCTTTTGTAACATAATCTCTGGACTATCATAATAGCCCCAAACAAGAGTTGGTAGTAGATCTAATCCAAACTCCTTGAAGATGTCTATTACTACTGATGCACTAGGACCAGAACAAATATGTCTTAAAAAACTAAGAAAACCAATTTTCTTTGCTTTTCTTAGGTATCTTCTTTCATAAGGTACAACAAATTGCTTAAAATGTTCAATACCAAGCGTAGTTTCACTACCTGCTCCACTTGTTGTAGCTGTTGCACCTGCTTCATACCATCCCTCAATTATGTTTATACATGCTTCTGTTGCAATATTGATAATATCATGAGCAAACCAAGGTCTTCTTACTATATCATATGCAATCTGCCAAAGACCTCTTATTCTTGAAGCAACTGAAAAAGGACCTGCTGTTCCTAGTGAAATTATTGCTTTATTACCATAATCTCTAGCAAGTCTTTTAGTACAATTGTATAGACAAGGAAGATCTCCATCTACACGTGGATCAGGTATTTTTATTCTATCTAAGTCCTCAGGTGATTTTATTGCATATTCTATTGGTGCTGGTAGCTGATCTGTAAAATACTTAACCTTTGTTCCCATTGCAACAGCTTCAATGGTTGTATAAGTATATGGTGTAATAATATCAGTTTGATATCTATCATAAAGTGTCTTTATACCACGATATAAATAATATCCTGTTTTATCTCTTACCACATCTGCAACTGAGATTTGAGGAAGAAATCTTCCTGTTTCTGCTGCTCTAACCCAGCCTATAACAACACGATCAGTAGCTTCTCCTTTATACATTGCTTCGATTCTCTCAAATGATGTCATTTCTTCTTTTACTTTTGTAACCATCTCATTCACCTCCCTTTAAGGTTTTTACATATTTTACAGCATCATAAGCATTCTTACAATAAATAACTCCAAGCTCTTTTGCTAATTCTGGACTTGTTACATAACCTCCAATGAGGATCTTCGTTTTATCACCTCTAACAGCTCTCACTTTTTCTACAGTTTTTCTTAAAGAAAGAATTCCAAGGGAAATTAATGTAGAACATCCAAGTATATCTGCATCAATTTCAGTTACTTTTTTAGCAAATTCTTCAGGTGAAACATCAACACCAATATCATAGACTTCACAACCAGCTGCTTCAAGCATTACTTTTACAATATTTTTACCAATATTATGAATGTCTCCTTTTACAGTCCCTAAAACAACCTTAATCTTTTTACCTTCTTTTGGAAGTTTCTTTAATAAAGGTTCAATAATTTTTAATCCTTCCTGAAAAGCCTCAAAACCTACTACAAGTTCTGGTAAAAATGCCTCTTTATTTGAAAGCTTCTCTCCTAAAATAATTACTCCTGAGGCTAAAGCATCGAGAATTGTTTTTACTTCAATTCCTTCTTTTAATGCAATATTCACAAGATTAATAACTAAAGAAGCATTTCCATTCATTACAGCCTCTGTAATTTCTTTTAGAATTTGATAACTTTCCTCCATAATATCTAATATATTTAATTAATTAACATATTATTAACTCTACTGTTTAATTTAGTTTTTAATATTTTTAATTCTATCACAATGTTTATAAAATTTGATTTATGATTATAAATAATTAAAATTCTTAAAAAATATTTATTAAGAAAATTTGATAATATTTAATTTAGTGTATTTTAAATGATAGGATATTGGGAAGAAAGAAAAGAAGTATCAAAAGTAACAGCTAAGATTTATGAATGTCCAAACTGTCATTATCACTTTTCTATATTTCAATCAAGAGGTATAGCATGTGCTGGTTGTAGAGAAGCTGTTTTTAATTGTCCAATGTTAAGATGTCCAAGATGTGATTATGAATTTCCTATAGAGAAAGATGAAATTCTTTTAAGAAAAACATCTAATTTTATTAAAAAAGATATGAAAAATTTTGGTGAAAGATTTTGTTAAAAATTAATCAGAGAAGTTTTTGAATAGGAATTATTAAATGAAATTATAGACAAAAATATTTATATAAAATTATAATAATTGAGAATTATGGAATGTGATTTATGCTTTAAAGAATGTAATGCTATTAGATGTCCTTATTGTGGAAAATATTTTTGCTCAACTCATATACAACCTGAAGTACATAATTGTGAAGGAATGGTACTAGATCAATAATTATTTTTGAATTTTAAAAGGAGGAATGAAATCTGGTAATTCTGGACAACCTTTTTCATAATTACATGAAATTATTTTTCCTTTGATTTTATCCCATAATTCCTGAGGTAATTCTTTAAAATATTCTCTTAATTCTCTTCTCTCATAAACTCCTGGCTTTTTAGATTTCTTTGCTAAAAATTTAAAAGCTAATATTATTCTTCTTATAGGATATCGTTTAAAACCATTTAATAATTCTATATCTCTTTCTATTTGATCCCATTCAATGTATAAATAATCTTTTGTTCCTGCTTTTGCTTCTATAACATGAAATTCTCCTTTCTCATCATTTGTAGCAATTACATCTGGTAAATAAGCACTATATCCTCCCACTCTATAAGCCCACCATCCTGCTTCTCTATATCTTTTTACAATTTCTCTTTCAAATCCTTGTCCTCTATTTTTTCTAATTCTTGCTATTTTTATTCTATCTAAGGACATTTTTCATCATCAATATTCCAATTATAGTTTTTGCATCTTCTATTTCATTATTTTTTATCATTTCTAATGCTTTATCAATTGGAATTGAATAAACATTTATAAATTCATCTTCTTCGGTTTTTTGTGATAATTTTTTTAATTCTCTAGCAATAAATAAATGAATTATTTCTGTACAATAACCTACAGCAACATAAAATTGTATTAATTTTTCAATTTTATTAGCAACATATCCAGTTTCTTCTAACAATTCTCTTTTTGCACATTCCAATGGATCTTCTCCTTCTTCTAATGTTCCTGCAGGTATTTCCCACATAAATTTTCCTGCTGCATGTCTATACTGTCTTATGAGAATAATATTATTATTATCTAATGCTAAAATAGCAACTGCTCCTCTATGTACTACAATTTCTCTTTTTGATATTTTTCCATTTGGAAGTTTTACTTCATCTAGTCTTACTTTTATTAATTTTCCAGAGTAAACTAATTCACTTTTTATTAATTCTTCCATTTTTATCTTCCTTTATTTTCTTTTTCTAGTTGATATTATGCTTATTACATCTCTATCATGAAGTTGATAATCTTTTGGTAATCTCATTCCAGTTATTGCATCTATGGCATATAAAAATCCTTCAGCAAGTTCTGAATGTATTTCTCTTGCTAAATCTAATGGTGTAGATCCCTGAGGTAATAGAAAGGCATCTGGTAAAACATTTCCTTTTGAATCTGAAAGTCTTTTTGCATCTTCTACTGGATAAATAACATTCATCCTTAGCAATTTAAATATTGTAACAAATAATGCCTGATCAACACCAGTTCTAAGCCATCTATCAAAAATTCTAGATTGTACATAATTTATTGCCCATTTTTGTCTTGGTGTAAGCTTACTTTCATCTTTTATTTTAAATCCTTCTTCTCCTGGTAAATAATCTATTGCTCCCATTCTTGCTGCTCTTCTTAGCATTAATTCTACTTCAGCTGAACATGGAATAACAAATTTTTCACCAAGAGTTTCCTGAAGTCCTTTAAAATTCTTTTCTGCTATGGGAATATCCATTTTATTTGCAACAATAAGTGTTGGCTTTGAAATGTATCTTATATGAGAGGCAAAAGCCTTTAAATCTTCATCATCCCAATCTTCAAATGGTACTTCATTTAGATTTGCTCTTTTTAATGCTTCTTCTATATGCCATTTTTTTACTTTTATTCCAGCAAGAACTTCAAATAATGCATCTGCTAAGCTCATTCCTCTTCCTTTTATTAACTTCTTTATTTTTTCTGAGTTTTCTGCTATATTCTTCATATACCATCGTATTATTTCATCTTCTATATCAAAGTAATCTGCAAGAGGAGAACCTGAACCTGGTTCACATATTTCTCCTTTTTCATTTATACTTCCAGATGCATCAACAACATGAAGTAAAGCATCTGATTGTGCTGTTACACTTAAAAATTGATTTCCAAGTCCTGCACCAGCCCATGCTCCTTTTATCAATCCTGGAAGATCTACTACTTCTATTGGAATATATCTCCATCCATCAATACATTGAGAATTCCTTGGATTATCCTTTACTCCTAATTCTCTACATACACATGGAGTTCTTACATAACCTACTCCAATATTTGGAGTTTTTGTAGTAAATGGATATGTAGATACTTCAGCACTTAACATTGTAATAGCATTAAATAGTGTTGTTTTTCCAGTATTTGTCTTTCCAATTATTCCTATTCTTATCATAATTACCAAGATAATAATATTCAAAGTAAAAGTTAAAGCTTTTCATTTTTATCTGAATATTATGGAATATTCCATATCAAAAATACTTGATGAAATAGAAGAATCTGGAATTAGAAGATTATTTGAAATTGCAAGTAAGGAAAAAGACATTATTTCATTGGGAATTGGAGAGCCAGATTTCGATACTCCAAATCATATAAAAGAATATGCAATTGAAGCATTAAATAAAGGATATACACATTATACCCCAAATATTGGATTGAAAATCCTAAGAGATGCAATTAGTGAAAAATTGAAAAAAGAGAATAATATTAATGCAGATCCTGATAGTAACATAATGATAACTATAGGAGGAAATCAAGCTTTTTTCTTAATATTATCTACATTTATAAATCCTGGTGATGAAATAATAATTCCATCACCTTATTTTGTAACTCATGCAGCAGCAACAAAATTAGTAGGAGGAAAAGTAGTTGAAGTTAAAACATCAATAGAAAATGAATTTAAAATAATTCCAGATGATATTAAAAAATTAATTACTAAAAAAACAAAATGTATTATCATAAATACTCCTAATAATCCTACAGGCTCAGTATATGGAAGAAAGGAAATTGAAGAAATATTTGATATAGCAAATGAATATAAAATAAAAATAATAAGTGATGAAGTTTATGAAAAACTAATATATGATGATGAGCATATAAGTATAGCTTCTCTAGATAAAAATTTAGATTTTGTAATAAGTGTATTTAGCTTTTCTAAATCATATGCTATGACTGGATGGAGAATAGGATATGTAGTTGCAGATTCTAATACTATATCAAAAATGGTAAAATTTCAAATGTATCTTGCAGCATGTGCTAATTCCTTTGCTCAATATGCTGCTACTATGGCATTAAAGGATAGTAGAAGTAATCAATATATTGAATATATGAGAAATGAGTATAAAAAAAGAAGAGATTATGTTTTAAAAAGATTAAATGAAATTAATGGATTTATATCATATAAGCCAAAAGGAGCATTTTATATATTTCCAAAAATATTCATTGATGATAATATATTTTCTGAAAGAATTTTAAAAGAAGCAAAAGTAGCAGTTGTACCTGGCTCTGCTTTTGGTACATATGGAAAAAATCATATAAGAATAAGCTATGCTACATCAATAGAAAATCTTGAAAAAGCATTTGATAGAATAGAAAAGTTTATGAAATCATTAGATAAATAATTCCTTATGGATATTATAGAAGTAATTAATACAAGAGCAACTGTAAGAGAATTCTCTGATGAAAAAATAAAGGAAAATGATTTAAAAACTATTTTAGAAGCTGCAATAAGAGCTCCAAATGCTGGTGGAAATGAGCAATGGTTTTTCATAATTGTAGAAAATAAGGAGAAATTAGAAGAACTTAGAAATTTGATAATTCAAGCTCAAAGATTATATTATACTGAAATGATGAAAATACCATTATCAAAAGAACAATTAGAAAAATGGGAAGGAAGAGTTAAAGAAGGACTTTATAAAGCACCATTATATATTGCTGCTTTTAAGGATTTAAGAGTAAGATATTATAAAAATAATGAAATTGAAGAAAGATGGGCTGAGCAAAGTGTATGTGCAGCAATAGAAAACATGATATTAACAGCTCATAGCTTGAATATAGGAAGTTGTTGGTTTGGAGTTCCATTATTAATAGAAGATAAATTCTATGAATTCTTTAATGTTAAAAAAGAAGAATTAAAGCTTGTAGCAATTATTGCATTTGGATATCCAAAACAAAAACCAATGCCTAGAAAGAGAAAGAAGAAAATTGAAGATGTAGCTATTAGAATATAATTTAATTTTTTTATTTAATTAATTCTTCTAATGGATGAAGTTCATATAGATAAGCCCAATATACAGGTCCTTCTCCAAAATCCTTAATAGGATGTAATTTAGCTAATTCTTCATAAGTAATATAACCATAAATATATGCTTTATTAATTTCCAATCTAAGCTTTATTCCTATGTATATATCTCTTGGTTTAGAGATAAAAACATCTTTTGGAATTTGTATTCTTATATGATATAACTCCCATAAAGTCTTAAATTCAATAGTTTTTTGCTTTAAAGTATTAGGAAAAATAACAATAGTATCATTAATATAATCATAGGGAATTTTTAATATTTTTAATGCTTCTTTTCCTATTTCTTCTCCTATTTTTTCTATTTTTAATCTTAAAAATTGTTCTTGTGGGTTTTTCACTAGGAATTTTTAATTGTTGTTTTTCTGCATATTCTTCTGCTTTATTAAGAATTTCTTCACTTATCTCAATTTCTATCATTTCTTCACCTTTAACTATAATAATTTACTTAATTCCAATAAATTTTTTACAATTAGATCTGGTTCTTTACTAAATTTATCTCCAATTAAAATTGTAAAAATTTTTGCTTTTTTTCCTGCTTTTATATCAGTTTCTACTCTATCACCAACTATTGCAATTTCTGATTTCTTTAATCCTAATTCTCTTATTGCCATATTGATTATATATTTTGATGGTTTTCCAATTATTACTGGTTTTATACCAGTAGCAATTCTTATTGCTCCAACAATTGCTCCTGCTCCTGGAAGATATCCTTTTTCAATAGGAAGATTTGGATCATTATTTGTAGCAATAAATTTTGCTCCATTTTGAATTGCAATACATGCAGCTGCAATTTTTTTATATGTTAAATTTCTATCTAATCCACAAATTACATATTTTGCTAAATGAGCATTTTCTTCATTTAAAATTTCAAATCCTTCATTTTTAATTGCTTCTATTAATGCTTTTTCTCCTATAATATAGCATTTTTCTCTTTTAAATTTCCTCATATAATTAGCAGTAGCAATTGCTGATGTTAATATTTCATAAGGATTAGTAGGAATTCCCATATTATTTAATTTATTTGCATATTCATCTTGTGTCATTGTAGAATTATTTGTTAAAAATAATATTCTAATTCCTTTTGATCTTATAATTTCAATTGCTTTATCACTTCCTTCTATTAAAGTATTTCCTCTATAAACACATCCATCCAAATCAATTATCAATCCTTTTATATTCATACTAAATAGGTTTTGCTATGAATATATTATCTTTTACTCTTAATAAACGAACAGTGATATTTTCTTCTTCTTGTAAGTTATTTCCAATAACTGTTACTGACCAATTTCCATCATTTGTTATTGCCAATTTTTCACCTTTAAACCATCCAGGTCCTATTATTCTTACTTTAATTTTTTCTCCTACTTTAAATTTAGATTTAATACTTTTTGTATAAAAAATTCCAAAATCTGATGGTTTTAATATCAATTTCATATTTTTCTTCAATTCAAGTTCTCTTAATCTTTTATAAAATTCATACCATGTCATATACTTTATTTCCTTTGTTCTTCTTCCATATTTATGAAATTCACATTTTTGTATTCCTAATGGAGGCCATTTTTTTCCTGCTCCAATTCTTTTTGCAAAATCTATTATCTTTTCTATTTCATTATCATTAATTGGATGAACCCAAACAGGTGCTATTAGTAAATCTATTCTTGTATTTTTAGTAATATATTCAGCTAGTTCTATTATTCTTTCTACATTATAATTTTCAGTTCCTGCAAGTTTTTTTGCTAATATAGAATCTAAAGCATCTATAGAAAGATTTATTCTTGATAATCCTATGCTATCAAATTCATTAATTATTTTTTCATTTAAAATATATCCATGAGTTTGTATTGATATTACATTTATTTCTTTAAATTCTCTTAGATTTTGTATTAAATCAATTAAATATGGATATGTTAATGGATCACCCACAGTATCTATATGAGCTTCAATATTTTTCTCTTTTATTTTTACAATATATTTTATCCATTCTAATAAATGATCTAATTCTACTAAGTATTCTGATTGTCTTTTTCTACTATTAGGACCTGCATCTGTAGAGCAAAAAATACAATTTAATGGACATAAAGTTGTAGGTCTTATTTGAATTATATTTGTACCCCTATCAATAATACCAAAACATACTGTCCCTATTAATGGAATATCACTTATTTTTATTAATTTAGCCATGATTTCATTATTTTTTATTTTTAATAATTTTTTATAATTTTTTATATTGAGATTTATTTTAAATTTTTTAATGAGAAAAAGCAATCATTAAATATTATTTAGTTTTCATAAAATAAAAAATTATAAGTGAAAAAATTAGTTTCTTATAAAAATAATAAAATTTAAAAAATAAAAATAATAGATATTTAATTTAGAAAAGGTGAAAATATGGAGACCACATTAATAGCTGCTTGTATAATAGCATACTTTATTGTGAGTATCATAGTTGGTGTTTGGTTTAAGAGAAGAGCAGAAAAAAGTGTTAGTGAATTCTATGTAGCTGGAAGATCAATACCAGGAATGATTGTTGCTCTTGGTTATTACTCAACATACTTAAGTACAGCTACATTTATTGGACAAGCAGGAGCATCATATAAATTCGGATTACCATGGGTTTATGTTGGATTAATTTGGGTGGTCTTTTGTGTATTTGCTTGGATAGTAATAGCTCCAAGATTAAGAGCTCAAACTGAAGCACTTGGCTCTATTACTGCTACCGACTATTTTGATTATAGATATAATAGTAAGCTTCTCAGAGTATTAGGAGCTGCAATTGCAGTTTTTGCACAAATATTCTATTTAACATCAATAGTTATAGGATGTGCATGGCTTTTTAAATATGCATTAGGAGTTTCTTATGAAATAGGTGCAGCTATTTTATTATTTGTAACATTAATTTACTTAGTAGTCTCTGGTGCTTGGGCTGTTTACTATACTGATGCTTTACAAGGTGCTATAATGTTAGTAGCTGCAGTTTTATTATTTGCACTAGTAATAGCTATGGCTGGTGGAATAGGACCTGCAATAGCGACTATTTCAAATTGTCCAGATCCAATGCCAGGTGGTGGAGTAATTGGTGATAAATTAATGACTTGGGCATTAGTTTCACCACTTTATGTTTTTGCTATAGGATTTTCCATTGGTGCTAAACAAATATCAGATCCAAAAGTCACTACACGTCTTTATTCTATAAAGGATAGAAAAGCTCTTAGAACTGCTATGATATGGGCTCCAATATTTCTATTAATTACTTCTTTAGTAGTATTTCCTCTTGGAGCATTTGCTCATGCAATAATACCAAAGGAGCAAGCATTATTTTACTTTAAGAATACAGATCAAGTTGTACCTTACTTACTTACTTTCATTGGAAATCCATATATAATTGGATTTATTGTTTCAGGATGGTTTGCAGCTGCAATGTCATCAATTAGTCCAGCAGTATTAGTTTCAGGTACTCAAATAACTCGTGATATTATTCAAGTATTAAGCAAAAGAGCAGAATCATGGTCTGAAAAAAGAATAATTAATCTTACAAGAATTTTCATAGTAATATACATGATAATAGTTTATATAATTTCTGTTTATCCACCCTATGGAATTGTAGAGCTCACTGCTTATACAGGATCAGTTTTTGCAGCATCATTTGCTCCAGCAGTATTAGGAGGTTTGCTTTGGAGAAGAGCAACAAAAATGGGAGCATTAGCTTCAATGATAACAGGACTTATTGTAACAGGAGTATGGAGATTCTGGGTTATAGGAGCATACCCATGGATATACAATGTATATTGGATACATGAAGTTATTGTTGGCTTTATAAGCTCAATTATTGTATTTATAGTAGTTTGCTTAGTAACTAAACCACCACCTGAAGAAATTGTAAATAAAGCAATGAGTGCAAGAATTTAAAATCTTTTTTATTTTTTTATTTTTTTCTGTTCAACAAATATCAATAAAAAGCTATATATATGTATAATTAACTAACTATAGTAAGGTGTTTTTTATGAATAAGAAAGGAGTTTCACCAGTAATTGCTACATTATTGCTAATAGTAATTGCTGTTGCTGCAGCTGTTGTAACTTATACATTTGTTATGGGATTTGTTGGAACAAGTACAGCTTCAGCTTCAACCGTACAAGGACAATTAACATATGATGCGTATAAAGTAGAAGGTACAACAGGTAATGCAAATATTACAATATACTTGAGAAATATTGGAGGAAAATCTGTTACAGTAAGTGCTGTTTATGTAGCAGGAACATTATATACAAACAATCAGACTGCAGATAATACTACAGTACTACCAAATGATCGATGGATGTTAGCAAATACTAGTGGCTATAATTCTACTCTAACCATAGATGTTGGAGAAACTAAAATGTTATTCATAAGAAGTAGTGCAATTAATCCAGCACAATGGAATGAAGTCAAAGTAATATGTACTGATGGAACTACATTATCATTATCAGTTAGAAAGTAATTTTTTATTTTTTCTTTTTTATGATTTCTTGTCCATTCATATATGGAATTAATACCTCAGGAATTAATATACTTCCATCTTCTTGTTGATAATTTTCTAATATAGCTACAATAGTTCTTTCCGTAGCAACTAATGTAGAATTTAATGTATGTACATATTCAGGTTTTTCATTTGGTTTATCTCTATATCTTATATTTGCTCTTATTGCTTGATATGAAGTACAATTACTACAGGAAACAACTTCTCTATATCTTCCTTGAGCTGGAAACCATACTTCAATATCATATTTTTTTGCAGCAACAGTTCCTAATTCTCCACTACATATATTAACAACTCTATATGGAAGTTTTAAACTTTGAAGAAATTCTTCAGCATTTCTTAATAAAAATTCATGTTCCTTTGGAGAATCTTCTGGTTTACAAAATACAAATTGTTCTACTTTTTCAAATTGATGTACTCTAAAAATTCCCTTTGTATCTTTTCCATGTGCTCCTGCTTCTTTTCTAAAACATGGACTTATTCCACAATATCTTAAAGGTAATTGACTTCCATCTAATATTTCATCAGCATGAAGACCAAGAAGTGCATGTTCTGATGTTGCTAATAAATATAAATCTTCATTTTCAATTTTATAAATCATTTCTTCAAAATCAGATAGAGATGTTGCTCCTTCAACAATATTTCTTCTTAACATATATGGAGGAATAAATGGAATAAATCCTTTTTTTATCATAAAGTCAAGTCCATATTGAATAAGAGCAAGATTTAATCTTACTAAATCACCTTTAAGATAATAAAATCTTGAACCTGCTACTTTTGCTGCTCTTTCTAAATCCACAAGATCAAGATCAATTGCCAAATCAATATGATCTTTTATTTTAAAATTAAATTCTCTTTTTTCTCCCCAATATCTTATTGCAATATTATCATTTTCATCCTTTCCTATTGGTACACTTTCATCCATTAGGTTTGGTAATCTTAATAAAATGTAATGAATTTTATTTTCATATTCTTCAACAATTTTTTCATTTTCTTTTATTTCATTTCCAATTTTTTCTGCTTCAATTAGCTTATCTTCAATATTCATTCCTTGTTTTTTTAATTTTGCAATTTCCTCAGTTATTCTATTTTTTCTATTACGTAATTCATTTAATTTTGTTAATGATAATCTCCATTTTTTATCATATTCAAGAAGTTCATCAAATAATTTTAATATTTGAGGATCTCCTCTTTTTGCTAAATTATTTCTTACATACTCAGGATTTTTTCTTATTAATCTTATATCTAGCATCTTATCACCTTAGATATTCCTCTGGTATGGTAGTTATTTTTCCTAAGCATGATGCAACAAATATCATTATTGAGATTTCTTCTAATGCTTCTATAATGTATAGAGCTTCTTTTAAATTTGATCCTACTGCTATTACTCCATGATTTTTCATTATTACTGCAGATTTTGATTTTATATTTTTAGCAACTAAATCTGCTAATTCCTTTGATCCTGGGGGTTTAAATTCTATAATAGGTATATCTTTAAATATCCTCCATGCTTCATAATTTATTGGTTCTATTTTCTTACCTGCAGATATTATACCAATGGTATATGGATTATGAGCATGTATAATTGCATTTACATCAGATCTTGATTTATATATTGATAAATGAAGAGGTAATTCTATAGAAGGCTTTAAGTAACCTTCTATTACATTACCATTAATATCAATTTTTACAATATCTTCAGCTCTTAAATCTGCTTTAAATACTCCAGTTGGAGTAATTAAAATTTCATTTTTACTTATCTTTACACTTGCATTTCCTCCAATACCAGATACTAATCCTCTATCATGAAGTATTTTCATACATTTAACAAGCTCATTTCTTAAATAATCCTCCATGAAATCACCTTTATTTATTCTTTAATAAAAATATATTTATTAATTTTTCAATGATTTAAAAGAGGGAAATGAAAAAAGCAGTTTTAATAAGAATGGGAGGAGAAATAGGAATAAAGAGTAGTTTTGTAAGAAGATATTATGAATCATTAGTAGAAAAACATATTATTGAATTATTAAAAGCAAATGAAATAAAAATTGATAATTTATTAAAAGCTCCAGGTAGGTTATATATATTCACTGAAGAAAATGAAAGAGCAGCATTATTATCATCAAGAATATTTGGAGTATCATCTACATCTCCTTGTTTTGTTTCAAGCTCAGATAAAAATGAAATAATTGAAATTGGTATTGACTTAGCTATAAAAAATTTCAAAAAAGGTAATTTTGCTATAAGATGTGATAGAAGTGGAATTCATCCATATAAGAGCAAGGATATTGAAATTGAATTAGGAAGAGAAATACTGAAAAGAATGAATAATTTAACTGTTAATTTAGATAATCCAGATCAAGTATTATACATAGAAATAAGAGATGAGAATGCTTATTTTTATTTTAATTTCATAAAAGGACCTGATGGATTTCCTATTGGAACACAAGAACCATTAATTGGAATTATAAATGAGAAAAAATCATCAGTAATATCATCTTGGTGTATTATGAGGAGAGGAGTACCAATTAAAGCCTTAGTAATTGAAATTAATGGAGAAATTCCTTATGAAGTAAAAAATAATTTAAAAAAATTATCAGAATGGATGAGAAAACTTGAAGTAATAGTTATACCAATTAAAGAAATTAATAATAAAAGAACTATTGAAATTTTATCTGCTATAAACTTAATAGAAAGAGAAAAAGTTGAAGGTGTTATTTCAAATATTAAAAATATAGAAATATTTAAAAAATTTTCAAAAAAGCCACCATTATTTCTTCCACTTTTAGGCTTGGATAATGAAATAATAGATGAATGGTCTAGATTTATTGGACTTGGACCTTATGAGGAGGAAAATGATATAATAGATCTTATAGAAATAAATATAAAAGATATTATTTCTAAAGCCTATAAAATTATTATTTAATAATTTGAATTCCTCTTATGCTTTCTTCTATTAATTCTTCTATCGGGATTTTCTTTTCTTCTTCTATCAATTCTTCTTCTCTTACTCTTGTTCTTGCCTTTATAGATGCTGCTCTACAACTTGATGTTGTTAACATTTTTGATATTCCCAATTTCTTTACTAATAATTCTACTTCAACTTTATTTACTCCTAATAATGGTCTTATTATAGGCATATCAATAACTTTATCATTAACTAATAAATTCCTAATTGTTTGACTTGCTTGTTCACCAATTATTTCACCAGTTACAATAAAATCACAATTATAAATTTTTGCAATTCTCTCAGCCTTTCTATACATCATTCTCTTACATAAAAGACATGATAAATTTCTTCTACATTTTTCAATTATTATGCTTAAATCTCTTCCATGTGGAGCTACAATAATTTCTCCATATTCATTTGTAATATTCATAATATACCTTATAATTTCAATTACTTTAGATTTATTTTCAATATCTATAAAAGGATAATTATCAAAATAAAGAAAAATAGGCTTCCATCCTTTTTTTATTCCAAAATAAGTTGCTATTGAAGAATCCATTCCACCAGATATTAAATAAATTGCTCTCATTAAAATTAAATTAAGTATAAATATTTTAATAATTTTTATTATTTTTATGAGTAAAATAGACGAATACGTAAGAATGTGTGAAGTATTACCATATAGGAAAATTCTAGTTGCTATTGATAATACTTTTAGATCTGCTAAGGCTTTATGTAGAGCAATAATGATAGCAAAAAAATTTAATTCAAAACTTATAATAATTCATGTAATTCCAAAGAAATTGCCATATGCTCAAAGCACAAAAATTGAGCCGTCAAAGGAAATTTATGAACATTTATTTAATGAAGGAAAAGAAATTTTAGATCATGCTAAGAAAATTGCTATGGATGCTGGTATTGATGCTGAAATAGTATTATTAGAAGGAGATATTGCAGAAGAAATTCTAAATTTTGTAAATAAAGAAGAAGATATTGATTTAATTGTAATTGGTAAGAAAGATAAAGAAATTACAAAATATTTAGGTAGTGTAAGTGAAAAAATAGCAAAAGAATCAAAAATTCCAGTTTTAATAGAATTTTAAATAAAATTTTTAATAAAATCATAAACTCGAAACTCTTTTTAACCCTTATTACACAAAAAGTTTAGAAGGTGGTTAATTTAATGAGTAAATTCGTAAAGAAATGGGAAGCAAAAGAAGAGAAAGTTAGTCCTCCATCAGGTCCATTAAAGCCCCATATAGAAAATGCCATAAGATTAATTCAAGCTCAAGCTCAAAGACTTGAATTTGCAAGTGCTAGACTTGCTGAAAAGGATAAAACTTTATTTTCAAAAATTGTTGATGCATTTACAAAACATGATAGACAAAAAGCAATAATTTATGCAAATGAACTTGCTGAAATAAGGAAATTAGAAAAAAAATTACTTCAAGTTAAGCTTGCATTAGAAACAATAGCATTAAGACTTACTACTGTTAGAGATTTTGGAGATTTCTTACATGTTGTTACTCCTGCAATATCAATAGTTAAAAGCATTCAACCCAGTGTACTACAAGTAGTCCCTGAGGCTGAAAAAGGATTCACAACATTAAGTGAATCATTATATAGTCTAGTAACAGAAGCAGGTGCTGGTGCAGGATTAAATGTATCCTTTGAAACTGCAAATGAAGAAGCTATGAAAATATTAAATGAAGCTGCAGTAGCTGCAGAACAGAAAATAAAAGAAAAGCTTCCAGAACTTCCAGAAGATGTAAAGGAAGAAGTGAAGATATAGTTATACATAAATTTCAACAATAGCATGTCTAATTTGCTTTATTCCTTTACAAGTCTTAATTTTATCAATTAGTTCCTTTATTTTTTTAACATTTCCTTTGACTGCTATTATTTCAAGACAATTTTTTTCATCTAAGTGAATATGTAATACTGAATTTATTACATCTCTATAATAATGTTGTAAATCAATTAGATCTTCACGTGTATCATGTTCATAGAAAATTGTAATAGCTCCTCCACATTCACGTAATTCTCTTTCCCATATATTTTCTGATAAGTAAATTCTCATTGCTTGTTGAATGGCTTTTGATCTATCAAGAGATAGATTTTTAATAAATTCATCAAATTCTTTAAATAGTTCATAATCTACAGAAACACTAAATCTCTTTACTCCCATTTTTTATCACATATAAATTTTGTTAGTAAAATTTATTAAGGATTTTCTTAAAATAAGCATTTTTATATGACAAATGAAATGACGATAATTGAAAAAATAATATTTGAAAAGATTGGAAAAATTACTTCACCTGGTGATATAGTAGTATTACCAATAGATACTGCAATGGCTCATGATGGAACAGCACCATTAATGATAAAAAGCTTTGAGGAAATGAATGCAAAAAAAGTATGGGATAGTAGTAAAGCAGTATTTGTAATAGATCATGTAGCTCCAAGCTCAAATGAGGGGACGTCAAGATTACATAAAATGATGAGAGATTTTGCAAAAAAACATGGAATAAAATTATATGATATTGGAGAAGGAATTTGTCATCAAATACTTCCTGAAAAAGGACATGTATTTCCTGGTGCAATAGTAGTAGGAGCAGATTCTCATACATGTACACATGGAGCTTTTACAGCATTTGCTACAGGAATTGGTTCAACAGAAATGGCTGCAGTATTTGCATCAGGAAAGCTTTGGTTTAAAGTACCTGAAAGCATTAGAATAAATGTAAATGGAAAACTTAAAGGTAATGTCATGTCAAAAGATTTAATATTGTATATAATAGGAGAAATAAAAGCAGATGGAGCTACTTATAAAGCTGTAGAATTCACTGGAAATACTATTAAGGAAATGAGTATGGAAAGTAGAATGGTAATGACAAATATGGTTGTTGAGATGGGAGGAAAAACAGGATTAATAGAAACAGATGAAAAAACAAAAGTCTTTCTAGAAGGAAGAGTAAATATTCCTTTTAAAGAAATAAAAGCAGATAAAAATGCAAAGTATTCTGATGAAATGGAAATAGAAGCAGAGAGAATTGAGCCAATGGTTTCTTGTCCACATTCAGTAGATAACGTAAAGCCAGTATCAGAAGTAGAAGGAATAGAAGTAGATCAAGTATTTATTGGTTCATGTACTAATGGTAGATTGGAAGATCTAAGAATAGTTGCAAAGGTATTAAGAAATAAAAAAGTAAAAACAAGAACAATAGTAATGCCAGCATCAAGAGAGGTTCTATTAAATGCAATTAAAGAAGGAATTATTGAAGAACTTATAAGAGCAGGATGTGTAGTAGGAGTACCTGGTTGTGGACCATGTGTAGGAAGTCATCATGGAATTCCTTCTCCAGGTGATGTTGTGGTTTCAACAACAAATAGAAACTTTAAAGGAAGAATGGGAATAGCTGATGCTTATATATACTTGGCTTCTCCACTTACAGCAGCATATGCTGCACTAAATGGAAAAATAACCATACCAGAGGTGATATTATGATAAAAGGAAGAATATGGAAGTTTGGAGATAATGTTTCAACAGATGATATAATTCCAGGAAAATATAAATTTAAAACAATAGATTTAAATGAATTATCAAAACATGTAATGGAAGGCCTAGATCCAACATTTAGCTCAAAGGTTAAGCCAGGAGATATTATTGTAGCTGGAAAGAATTTTGGATGTGGTTCAAGTAGAGAACAAGCACCTTTGGTAATAAAGCATGCAGGTATATCAGCAGTAATAGCAAAATCTTTTGCTAGAATATTCTTTAGAAATGCTATAAATATTGGATTACCAGTAATTGAAGAAAAAGAATTATATGATAATGTTGAGACAGGAGATATAATTGAGATTTCACTTTCTGATGGAAAAATATATGCAAAAGGAAGAGTATTCAACTTTAAACCAATTCCTAGCTTCTTAATGAGAATATTAGAAGATGGAGGACTTGTAGAACATTATAAGAAAAAAGGAAAATTCATTTGGGAAGATAACTTTTTATAATTTTATTTTATATTTTTTATTAATGATAAGTTATTATGATTCATGGGCATTAGTTTATGATATAGTATATGGTAAATATAAAGAAGATATTGAATTCTATAAAAGAGAAGCAAAAAAAGCTGATGGAAAAGTATTGGAAGTAGGTTGTGGAACTGGGAGAGTTTATTTAGAATTACTAAAAGAAGGAATTGATATCTATGGTATTGATATTTCTAAGAGAATGCTAAAGGAACTAAAAAAGAAAGCAAAGAGTATGTCTCTTATTCCTAAAGTAAGAATAGGAGATATGAGAAACTTTAAATTTAAGGAAAAATTCTCATTAATTATTGTTCCTTTTAGAACTTTTTTATATAATTTAACTACAGAAGATCAATTAAAAACATTGAAAAATTTTAAGAGAAATTTAAAAGAAAATGGAAGAGTAATATTAAACTTCTTCTATCCTGATATAGAGAGAATGATGAGCTTTGGAAGAGAATCAGAAGAACTTATAGTTACTGATTTAGGAGAATATGTAGTAAGAGAAAAATCTTATTTTGTTGATGAAATTAATCAAATAATAGAAACATCAGTTATTGTTTATAAGCAAGGAGAATTATATTGGAAGGGATCTTATAGATTTGCCTTAATTTATAAAAGAGAATTTGAATTATTATTGAGACTTGCAGGATTTAGGAAATGGGAAGTTTATGGAGGTTTTGATTATAAGCCATTAACATCATATAAACAAGAAATGGTTTGGATAATAGAAAAATAAATATAATTGAGTTTAAAAATTGTTTATACTATGAAAAAAAACTGTAAGATTATTCTTACAGCCGATAGGACATTAATGAGTAATTATAATACTTCATTATTTTATGGTTTTATTTCTACAGCTCCAAGAGGTATATTATTTTCTGAGTTATTATTTAAAGCTACATTTAGTAATCCAATAGTTGATGAAAATGGAGTAGCATTATTAGCTCCTCAAGGACTTAGAAGAATAGAATCTGCTCTTATCAATTCTAATATAGTTAATAGAGAAGAAGTTGTAGTAACAACACTAGAAAATATTCCAAGGTTTTTATCTGATAATACAAAAATAATTGGTATAACAGTTTTTGATCCATTTGGAAAAGGTCCTGCATCAACAACAATGAGTGGCCCGTATGGAATTGTTCATAGAGAATCATTTAATACTTATTATTTTAGGAGATTAATTACATCTAGCATAATTAAAAATGCTAGAAAAAAAGGAGTTAAAATTGTTATAGGTGGACCAGGAGCATGGCAAATTGGATATGAAGAAATGAAAAAATTTGGAATTGATGTAGTAGTGGAAGGAGAAGGAGAAATAGTTTTTCCAAAAATTGTAAAACAAATTTTTGAAAATTCATTAGAATATCCAATAAGAATCATGCCAAAATATGATGAAATACCATCAGAAGAAGAAATTCCTCCTCTATTAGGAGGAACAATAGGAGGATTAGTAGAAGTATCAAGAGGATGTGGAAGAGGATGTAAATTCTGTGCACCAACACTAAGAAGACTCAGACATAGAAAAATCAGTGATATAATCAAGGATATAGAAACTAATATAAGATTTGGTCAAAGAAATGTTTGCCTACATGCAGAAGATGTATTAAGGTATGGAACTTTTTCATTAATACCAGATCATAATAAAGTAGTAGAGTTGTTTAGAAGTGTTAAATCTGTTCCTGGCTTAAATAATGTAAGTATAAGTCATGCGGAATTAGCATCTATAGCTGTATCTCCATCAACTGTAGAAAAAATCTCTGAAATTTTAGAATTAGATAGACATCACTGGCTTGGTTTTCAAACTGGTATTGAAACTGGAAGTAAAAATTTAATTGAAAAATATATGCATAATAAACCAGCACCATTTAAGCCAAGTGAATGGAAAGATGTTGTTGTAAATGCTTTTTCCATATGTGATGAATATAATTGGATTCCAGCTGCAACATTAATAGTCAATTTGCCAGGGGAAACAGAAGATGATATTATACAAACAATAGAATTAGTTGAAGATTTAAAGCCATATCGTAGTTTCTTATGTCCACTACTATATGTTTCATTTGATGGAAGTAGTAAGTCAATGAGGTTTATTGAAGATGCAAAGCCATATCATTTTGAATTATATAAAGCGATCTGGAGACATGATATGAAATGGTTGGAAGAATTAGCAAATGATTATTCTAAAAATAACAATCCTATTGTAAAAATGACTTTGAGAATGGTTGTGAAAATGATTACTACATATTTAAATAAAAAAGTAGAAAAATTCTTATCCACTACAATTATTCAAAAGTATTAATTTTTCATGGAAAAATATTTATTAAAAATCTAAGAAAAATAATTATTCATAAAGGAAGGGATTTTATTTGAAGAAATATAAGATTGCAGTAATACATGGAGATGGAATAGGACCAGAAGTAATGGAGGCAACATTATATGTTTTAAATAATTTAGGATTAAATTTTGAGTTTATACCTGTAGAAGCAGGATTAAATGCATGGAAAAAATATAAAAATCCATTACCAGAGGAAACCATTGACATTATAAGAAGAACAGATGCATGTTTAAAAGGACCAACTCAAACTCCACCAGGTCCTGAAACATTTAAAAGTCCAACAGTTACACTTAGAAAATTATTTGATCTATATGCTAATATAAGACCATTTAAAAGTAGGCCAGGAGTACCATCTATTCATAAAAATGTTAATATGATTATTGTAAGAGAGAATACTGAAGAACTTTATAGTGGAATAGAATATATTATTGGTGAAAATTCCATAGCCATAAGAGTTATTACTAAAAAAGCAAGTGAAAGAATTGCAAGATTTGCTTTTAATTTAGCAAGAAAAGAAGGCTATAAAAAAGTTACAATTGTTCATAAGGCTAATGTATTGAAAATAACTGATGGTTTCTTTAGAAATATATGTCTTGAAGTATCAAAAGAATTTCCAGATATAATAACTGAGGAAATGATTGTAGATTCTGCTGCCATGAAAATTGTAATGAATCCAATTGATTTCAATATTATTGTTACTACTAATCTATTTGGAGATATATTATCTGATGTTGCAGCTGGTGTAACTGGAGGATTAGGATTAGCCCCAAGTGCAAATATTGGTGATAAATATGCTCTATTTGAGGCAGTACATGGAAGTGCACCAGATATTGCAGGAAAAGGAATTGCCAATCCTTCAGCTTTAATTCTTTCTTCAGCTATGATGTTAAAATATCTTGGAGAGGAAAAAATAGGAAAAATAATAGAGAATGCTATTGATAATGTGCTTTCAGAAGGAAAATATTTAACAAAAGATTTAGGTGGAAATACAAAAACAATGGAATTTGCTAAAGCAGTAGTAGAAAAAATAAAAGAGTTATTTTAATATTTTCTTTATAATTTCCTTTGTAATTTCATCTGTTGTAGCATTTCCTCCAAGATCTCTTGTTAATACTTTTCCTTCTGATAAAACCTTAGTGATAGCATTTTCAATAATACTTCCTGCTTCTTTTTCTCCAAGATATTCTAGCATCATTTTTGCAGATAATATCATAGAAATTGGATTTGCTATTTTCTTACCTGCAATATCTGGAGCAGAGCCATGAATTGGTTCAAATAAAGCATATTTATCACCAATGTTTGCTCCTGGTGCTAGTCCAAGACTACCACATACTTGAGCAGCTTCATCAGATAATATATCTCCAAATAGATTAGTAGTAACAATAACATCAAAATCTTGAGGTCTTCTTATTAAATGCATTGCTGTAGCATCTACATAAAGTTCTTCACATTTAACTTCTGGAAATTTTTTACTAACTTCAAGACATATATTTCTAAATAGTCCATCTGTAACCCTTAGTACATTAGCTTTATGAACAATTGTAACTTTTTTCCTTCTTGACATAGCATATTTAAATGCCATTTCAGCAATTCTTTGACATCCTTTTTTAGTTATTACTCTTAATGCTATGGCATCATCTCCAATATTGAATTCATAACCTTTGTAAAGATCTTCAGTATTTTCTCTTACAATTAGCATATCTATATCAGGTCTTAATGCTGGAACTCCTGGATATGATTTTGCAGGTCTTAGATTGGCATATAGATCAAATAGCAATCTTAGCTTTACTATAACATCTGCTGCACTTTCTCCAACTGGTCCTTTTAAGCATACACCTGTTTTTCTTATAATATCAATACTTTCCTCTGGTAGAGCAGTACCTCTTCTTCTTAAGCATTCATCTCCACCTTCTATTTCAATAAAATCTAATTTAAAACTTGAAATTTCTTCTAATGCTGATAATACCTTTAAAGTAGCTTCAGTTATTTCAGGTCCTATTCCATCTCCTTTCATTAGTGCAATTTTATATTTCTTCAATCATTATCACTTCCAAATTTTCTTTTAAGAGTTTGCAATAATCCTCCATCTTTTAGAATTTCTAATAAAAATTTTGGATATTTTTCTATCATTAGTCTTTCTCCATTTTCTCTTTCAATATATCCATTTTCAAGATCTATTAGAATTACTTCATTTTCCTTAATTACATCTCTTGCTTTATCAGAAATGATTACTGGTAATCCAATATTTATAGCATTTCTAAAGAATATTCTAGCAAAAGATTTTGCTATTACTGCTGATATACCTGCAGCTTTTATTGCTAATGGTGCATGTTCTCTACTTGAACCACATCCAAAATTCTTTCCAGCTACAATAATATCTCCTGGCTTAACCTTAGTATAAAAAGACTCTATTATGTTTTCAAATACATGTTTTGCTAATTCCTTAGGATCTGTAATTACTAAGTACTTTCCAGGGATTATTAAATCAGTATCAATATTATCTCCAAATAACCATACTCTTCCTTTAAATATCATATTAGACACCTACATATTTTAATGGATCTGTTAATTTTCCTTCTATTGCAGTAACAGCTGCAGTTTGAGGTGAAACTAAGTATATTTTTGCTTTTGGACTTCCCATTCTTCCTATGAAATTTCTATTAGAAGTACTTACACAAACTTCGTCATCAGCTAATATTCCCATATGACCACCTAGGCATGGACCACAATTAGGATTACAGACTACAGCTCCTGCTTCTAAAAATATTCTGATATAACCTCTTTTCTCAGCTTCTAAGTAGACTTTAGGTGATGCTGGAATTATTATTGTTCTTGTTTTTACTTTTCTTCCTTTTAATATCTTAGCAACAGCTTCGAGATCTTCCAATCTACCATTAGTACATGAGCCAATAAATACTTGATCTACTTCTATTCCTTCTACTTCTGATACTGGCTTTACGTTATCTACTGAATGTGGAAGTGCTACCTGTGGTAATAATTCATCTAAATAAACTTCTATCTCATCAATATATTCAGCATCATTATCACTTCTAATATTTCCATAGCTAATAGGTACATTGGTATATTCAAAGGTTTTCTCATCAGGATTTATAATTCCTGTTTTTGCACCCATTTCTATAGCCATATTACAAATTGTTAATCTGCTGTCAATACTCAATTTACTTACATCACCAGTAAATTCAGCAGCACAATATAAAGCACCATCTACTCCCATTTTTCCAATAATGTATAGTATTATATCTTTAGCAGAAACTCCATTCCTTAAATTACCTTTTAATTCAAATTTTATGGTTTCAGGTACTCTAAACCAAAGTTCTCCTGTAAGAACTACTGCAGCCATTTCTGTTGAACCAATTCCTGTAGCAAATGCCCCTAATGCTCCTAATGTACATGTATGAGAATCTGCTCCTACTACTAACATTCCTGGCTTTACATATTCCTCTGCTAATACCTGATGACATATTCCTTGATTGCCAACATCATGTAATTTTATTTTATATTTTTTAGCATAAGCTCTAAGGATTTTATGAAGCTCTGCTGTTGTTATAGAATTTGCTGGAACTTGATGATCAAATATAATTACTATTTTATTTGGATCCCATGGCTTATCATATCCTACTTCTTTTAATACATTTAATGTAAGTGGGCCTGTTAAATCATGAAACATTGCCAAATCTATTTTTCCAATAATATATTCACCAGGCTCTACTTTGTCTTTACCTGCAGCTTTTGCTAGGATTTTTTCAGATATTGTCATTCCCATTTATATCACTTCTTATTATTTTTATAAGTTATTTAAAAACTATTTCTTTGCTAATTTTAATGCATACTCAATAATTTTCCCTGGTATATCTATTCCAGTAGCAGACATGGCTCCTTTAAATTCTACAGTAGCATTCACTTCATGGATAACAATTCCATTTTTACTTTCCATAGCATCTATTCCTAATACTCCTCCACCAATAATTTCTGATGTTTTTAATATTATTTCCTTCATATCCTCAGTTAAATTGCAGACTTCAGCTCTTCCACCTCTTGCTATATTTGTCCTCCAGTCTTCAGGTGAAGAATACCTGTATATAGAAGCAATAATTTCATTATCTATAACAATACATCTTATATCTCTTGGAGGTCTTTCTATCATTTCTTGTATATAATAAATTTGATATAATGGATTATTAATTTCCTCTCTATGTTCTAATATGACTTGAGCTATATCCTTATCCTTTACTTGAGCTATTAATCTTCCCCAACTTCCAAATACTGGCTTAATTACAGCTGGAAATCCAATTTCTTCAATGGCCTTTAATGCTTCTTCCTTTGTAAAAGCTATTATTGTTTTTGGTGTTGGAATTCCATTTTTTGCTAATAAAATACTTGTTAGCATTTTATTTCCACAAATACTCATGATAGAGTATGGATTAATGACTCTAATTCCCTTTCCTTCAAGTATAGCAGTTAAATGAAGGCCACGAAAATAGCTTACACATCTTTCTATTGCAATATCTCCAAAAATTTCCTTATCTTTATTAGGATCTGTAATTACTAAATGAAGATCTTTTACATCTATTGGTCTTAGCTCAATACCTTTTTTTTCAGCAGTATTAATAATAAGTTTTTCCTCAGTTCTAATCCTATCGTAAAGTAAAGAAAGAATAGGCAATTATTCTCCCCAATCTTCACCCTCACTTTCTGCTACTACAAGCTCATAAGTTCCATCTGCTTTCTTTTTTACTTCTAAATCTACTCCACAATCTTCACAACTTATTATTTCTCCTTCAATTACATCTTCTAATTCAATTTCACAATCACATTCTGGACATTTTAATTTTATCTTCATTATAATCCCCTTTCAAAGTCTAGATAATTTAAGCTTATAAATTTTTCTTTTTATAACAATATAATCTTATAATTTTTAAGATTACATTTTAAAAATATTTAATACTATATAATTATTCTTTTTGAATTCTTAAAATTTTTTCATTTAATTTATTTAAAAAATCATAAAAGTATTCCTTTGGGATTCTAGCACCTACAGCTTTTTTATGTCCACCTCCACTTCCACCTAATTCTTCTGCTATTTCCATTACTATTTCATTTAATTTTATATACTCAAAAGGAGTTCTAAGACTCATATCTATAAAATTTTTTCTATTTTCAGCTCCAATACCTACTATAGAATTTGTTATAGCTCTTGCATAAATTGCTGATTTTCCAAGAGACCATTCAATATCTAATGTATAAGCAATTTTTCCTATGGTTTTTACTTCCTTTTCTATAATTTTTCTCATTTCTTCTTCTTTTGAAGCCTCTTTTATAGCTCTTTTAACAATTTCCTCATTATCACTTGGTAATTTATTTTCTGATAGGTATTTTACTAATTCTCTTTTCATATCATAATCTCTTCCCATTGATTCTATAGCTGCTATAAGCAAACCACTTTCAAGATAGAGAGTTCTTTTATCCCAATATTCTAATAATTTTTCAATATTGGGAGTTCTATCTAAATAGTCACCTATAGCACCATATATGGCAATTCTTCCCATTTCCATATTCAAATAATCCTTAAATTTCATGAATGTAAGCTCAGAAGCACTTGATGATAATGAATGAAATAATTCTCCATAAAATAAATTTGGATTAAAATTTTTTGGAAGTGGGTGATGATCAATATAAATTATTTTATTACCATTTTCATGAATTCTTCTTAATTCTTTTAATATGTTATCTAATTCTCTTGAAGATAATGCAATATCTAATACTAATAAATCTCCATCTACTTGTTCTAAATCACTAGCTAATCCAACTGGATGAGAAAAAAAGATATTAGCATTCTTAAATATAGAAAAAGCAATAGCACAAGAACATATTCCATCGCAATCTGCATGTGCTAAGATCCATTTCATTTTAATACCTCATATTGCTCTAAAGTTTTCAGCCCATAGTTCATATGCTTTTATCATTTCCTTTGTAACACTTGGTTTTCTTTGAGAAATAACAATCTTAAAATCCTCCATTGTAATTGGTCTAGGCTTGGCATTTTTATCTAAATATCTTCCAGATTCAAATAATTCACTTACTACTCTCAATTGAACAGCTTGACAAACATCTCTTATATCACTACCTGAATATCCTTCAGATAATCTTGCTATTTCATTTAAGTCAACATCCTTCATGATAAGTTTTTGTGTATATAATTGATATATTTTAAGCCTGGTTTCAAAATCTGGTAAAGGAACATAAATTCTCTTTTGAAATCTTCTTATAAAGCCCCAATCTAAAGTCCATGGTTTATTTGTTGCACCAATTACATATATAGACCAATTTTTTCCCTTATCCATAATTCCATCTGTTTCTTTTAAAAATTGATTTCTTACTCTTACTTCACCACCTACTTCATTATATCTTACACCTAATAGAGAATCAATTTCATCAATAAATATTATTGCAGCTCCATGTTTCATTGATGCTTCTCTTGCAGATTTAAATAATCTTGCTACATTTTTCTCAGCTTCACCTAGCCATTTTGACATAATAGAAGTTGCATCTACAGAAAAAAATGCTGCATCAATTTCTGTTGCTACAGCTGCAGCTATCAGAGTTTTTCCACAGCCAGGAGGACCATATAAAAGAATTCCTCTTGGAAATCCCAGTGGAAATAAATCTGGTCTCTTTGATGGATATACAATAGCTTCTCTAATTGCTTTTTTTACTTCTTCTAATCCTGCAATATCCTCCCATTTTACATTTGGTTTTTCAGTAACAAGTATATCTTCAAAAGCTGATTTACTTTCAGTTTTTGTTTCTTCTTTTGTTTCTTCCTCTGGGATTTCTCCTCTCAATATCTTTATTCTTTCTTGATACATTTTTGCCCTTTGAATATATATCTTATTTAATTCATAATTTGGATAAAGATTTACTAATTTTAGAAAAGCATCAATTGCTTTTTGATAATATGTTATGGCTAATCCTTTAGCTCCTTGTTGATCTAAACGAGTTGCTTCTTTTGCATATTTTATAGCAAGAGATTCTAATTCATTCGCAGCCATAAATGCCATTTAAAGCCTCCTCAGCTACTAATATTCTTATTAATCCCTTATTTGATAATTTTTCTATTGTCCTTAATATTTCTTCTTTTGGAATTTTTGTAATCTTACAAAATTCATTTATATCAAATTCTCCATTTTTTCTTTTCACATAATCTATAAGATATTTATCAATTTTATTATTCAAATTAGTTGGTGGTATTGGTATATTTTCTTTAAGTCTTTCTTCTAATAATTCAGAAGCTTCTTTAATTATATTATTACATTCTGATGATCTTACAATAGGTTGTTCTATTTCTCTTATTCCTGTATTAATAGTAAGATCTTGAGCAATATTATTTATAATATCTAAATTACTTGATAATTCAGGCATAATTTTATTTACTTCTATTATTACATCTTTAATGGCATTTAATGTTTGATTTAATTGTGAAAATACTATTTCTATTTCCTTAATAGTTTCTAATCTGAGAATAATTTGCTCATGTATTAATATACTTTTATTAATATTCTTTATTAGTTTTCTTATTTCTGCTAATTCATTTGCATATATTTTTGCTCTAATTAAATTATTTTGTTTTATAAATGATACAATATAATTGAATAATATTTTTTCTTTATTTTTTATTTTAATATTTAAAAATTCTAATTTCTTTTTTTGTTGAAATAATATAGTAATAGCATTATCAATTCTATTCTCAAGAGGTGGGGTATGCTTAAAAAATTTGAAAATATCCCCCACCTCTTGAATTTAAAAAAAATTAAAAGCCTGTTTTTTCGCCAACACCTGTTGGAAGTTCTGGGAATTTCTCTTTGAATTTCTGTTCTGCAATAGCTGCAGCTTCATTAAGTATTTTCATTGCATCTTCATTTGCAGTTTCAAAGTTTAAGCTGAGACCTGCAGTTTGTCCTGCATCAACTAATATTGAGCTTAATATTGTACTTATATCGCCAAGTTCTTTTTCTGCTTCTGGTAATAATGTAGATATTCCAGTCTTAACATTCTTTATTACTCCCATGGCAGGTGCTAATGTAGCTACTATATCTCCAAGTTCTGTTACTGTACTAAGTCTCATAACAATTTGTTCTAATGCCATTCTAGATTGCATTAAAACCTTGGACATTTTTCTTATTTCTGCTAATTCATTTGCATATATTTTTGCTCTATCCATATCATGTCTTGAATAAGCATCAACTATTTTACTAAAAATTGTTCTATCTCTTTCCTGGAATTTTTGATTTGCAATATCAAGCTTTTGAATTTGTAATTGTAATGCTCTTATAGCAGCATCAAGTCTTGGTTTTAAAGGACCTGGTGGTCTTATGGTTTCTTTTACTCTTGTAGCTAAACCAGGAGTCTCTTTTGGCTCCCATTTCTCTACGAATTTACTCAATATTATCACCCTAGCATTTTTTAGAGGCTAAGCTTTATAAGAGCTGTGTGACTGTTTAATTCTGTAACCAAAGTTAATGTCACTCTGGTGACAATTATTGAAGTTACAAGATCTAATTTATGCTCTTAATAAGTTAGGATTAAGTGAATATGAATCTAAAGTGTATATAACTTTAGTTCAATTAGGAGTTTGTGGAATAAAAGAAATTGCTGCTCATAGTAAAGTACCAAGAACAAAAATTTATCCAGTATTAAAAAGCTTAGAGAAAAGAGGATTAGTAACAATTATACCAGGAAAGCCAAGAAAAGCTAAAGCTTTAACTCCTAGTAATTCTTTATTTGAACAAATAAAAGAGTTAGAAGAAAATTTAAATATAATGAAAAATGCAGTAATAGAACTTCAAAAAATTTATGAGTCTTTATCAAAAAAGGATAAATTTGAAGAACAAAAATACTGGATTATAAAGGGAAATGATGATATTGTAAAGCGTATAAATGAGATTATAATAAGTGCTTCTGAATATGTTTATTTTGTACTCAATAATGATGGATTAGATATAATATTAAATAAATGTTATAATGCTATAGATAATATTTCAAAATCTGGAATAAATGTAAAGATATTTACAAATTCAAATTCTCTTATGATAAATAAACTATCAGAATTAGTTGAAGTGAAATATGTATCAAATATATCTGATAATAATTTCATATTAGTTGATGGTAAGGATTTCATTATATTTAATAAAAATATGAAACAATTTATAGCTGAGCACTTAAATGATCCACATATTTGTAATATTATTAATCAAGTTTTAAATCAAATTGATAAACAAGCAATTGATTTTTCTATGTCCTTATTAATTCAACAATTACCAAATTTTAAAAAATCATTTATTGATGAACATAGAAACTTCATACTTCCTATTTTCTTTTATGTACTTATGGAAACAATTTCAAAGAAAGGAGAAAATATTTTTAATTTTTTAGCAGAATTAGGAAAGAAAATAATAAATAAAATAGAACCATTTCCTATATTACCAAACATACAAGAAACTCTTGATTTATTAGGCTATCTATATCTAATAGATGAAGGGATAGAGGCAAAATTCACATGGGATGAAAAATATTTATTATGTGATTATTCAGGAAACTTACCAGAATCTTATAGAATGGCCTATGAATATGGATTATCTATTTCACCATCCATATGGAGTATTTGTTTATTAGGATTAATGAATATTTTTGGCTATTCTTTAGTACGTGAAGAAGAAGAATTTAATTCAAATCATTGGCATATAAAATATAAATTAATAGGTAAATCAGTATCACATATACCAACAGCCATGACTGATATTCTTCCTGCCTAAAGAATTCCATTTAGGATGATCATGAAAATAAATTTATAAGCTTTTTTATTCATCTTGAAAAACAAGGATTTCACTTTATAATCCTAAGGATTTTATTATTCAAGTAGTTTTTTACCTCATATAGTGATTTGGAGATTATATTATAAAGATAATTAATTTATGAAAATTACTTGAAAATTTAAAATTTTTTAATTCTTATTAAAGTATAAAATAAAAATTAATCTGTTGCATATGCCCATACTACTACTATTATTACAGTTGTTACAGCACCTGCAATACCTGCAATAATCCAATCAATACCTGATAATAATGGAAGATATCTTTCTATCCAAATGGCTAGATTTTTTCCCATATAATATGCTGCAACTCCTAAAAAGAAGCCAATTATTGCAAAGGCAGATAATAGAGCTTTTCTTCCCATATAATCCCCCTCAAATACTTATAAATTAGAGAATATAAAATTTACTATATGCTAAATTTGAGAAAGGATTTTCCTATTTTAGAAAATAATTATATATACTTAGATTCTGCTGCTACAAGTCTTACTCCTAATTGTGTAATAGAGGCTATGTTAGAATACTATAATAATTTTAGAGCAAATATAGGAAGAAGTATTTATAAAATAGCAAATAAAGCATTAGAAGCTTATGAAGAAGCAAGAAATAATATAGCAAAACTAATCAATGCAAAATCTAATGAAATAATATTTGTTAGGAATACTACAGAAGCAATAAATATTATAGCAAATGGTTTAGAATTCAATAAAGAAAATAATATTGTAACAACTATATTAGAACATCATTCTAATTATTTGCCATGGATTAAGATAAATATTCCTGTAAGAATAATCATGTGTGATAATGAAGGAGAAATCTCAGATTTTTCACTTATTGATAAAAATACAAAAATTGTAGCAATTACTCATGTATCAAATGTTTTAGGTGTAAAAACACCAATAAAAGAAATAATAAAAATAGCACATGAAAATAATGCTTTTGTTTTAGTAGATGGTGCACAATCAGTACCTCATATGAAGATAGATGTTAAAGAATTAGATTGTGATTTTATGGCATTTTCAGGACATAAAATGTGTGGTCCAACTGGTATTGGTGTATTATATATAAAAGAGGAATTACAAGAGATTATTCCTCCACTTATTTTAGGTGGAGGAATAATTGAAGATGTTGATATAAATTCCTTTATTTTAAGAAAAGGACCTGAAAAATATGAGGCAGGAACACCTGCAATTGCAGAGGCTATAGGATTAGGAGAAGCTGCATTGTATCTTATGAAGATAGGAATGAATAATATAGAAGAACATGAAAAATATTTGACTAGAAAATTATTAGAGAAATTAAATGAAATTGATGATGTAATAATATATGGACCTAAGGATCCAAGTAAAAGAACTGGTATTGTATCTTTTAATATCAGAGGGATGGATCCAAATGATGTAGCAGAAAAATTAGATAAAATAGCTAATATAATGGTAAGATCTGGTTTTCACTGTGCTATTCCCTTGCATAAATACATATTAAAGGCTTATGAGGGCACTGTTCGTGCCTCATTATATTTATACAATAATATTGATGAAATAGAAATATTCATTGAAACAATAAGAAAAATAATTAATGGAAAGCTTAATAAAAATAAAAGTCAATAATTAATTATGATTACTTGGTTTGATGATATTGAAATCCCAGAAGATGATATTAAATTAATAGAGGAATGGATTGAAAATAATAAAGAGGAAATTCATGAGATTTATCATTTTATATATGATCATGAAATGGAAGGAACAAAAATAATATATGGTAAGGAAATTAAAGATGAGGAAGGAAATACTATAATAGTATCTTATGAATTATATTTGTTATGTAATATAATATTTATAATTAAAAGCGAGGAAAAACAAATAGTAAATACCAATGAAATAATAAAAAATGTTATTAAATTAGGAATATTAGAAATTCCAACATTTGATAATTGTTCATGCTGTTCAAAAAAAATATCTAGGTGATAAATAATAATTTTATTATGAAAAGACCGAGAGAATTATACTTAATTATTTTATTACAAGTAATTTTTGTTGTCTATGATCTCTTTAATCCTTTCTTACTTGGTAGATATATTTATTATACTGAATGGGATTTCTTAATGGCTTATTTACTTGCTTTTCTTGATTTTATTTTAATAATTGGATTCTTAAGAGGATCAAGATGGGCCTGGTTCTTTGGAATTGTTTATAGTGGAATCAATATCATAAACTATGTATTCTCTTATATTTCTAATCCCATATTGTTATACTTGATTTTATTTATAATGAGATTAATTGTTATATTATGGCTTAGAGGTGAAAGTGTAAGAAGATATTTCCAAATAATTCCATAATTATTTTATAAGTGGAAATACTTCTTCTTTTATATAATTTAGAAATTCTTTTGGTTCTATTTTACTAAAACAAGTAATTACACAATCTCTTGTTATACCTACTATAATTCCAAATTTTTTTGATTTGAATACTATATACCAAATATTACCATGAGATAAATACTCATTATATAAATTAGTATTTAAAAGCTGAGAGCCATAAAGTGATAATTTTTCAATATTTGGAATATCTACATTATCAAAGAAAATTACTTTTGTATCTTCTGGGTTAGCTTCATGAAAACTTCTCAATGTTTCAGAAGGAATTTCTGCCTCAATAATACTCCCAATATTAATAAATAATATTTTGCTCAATTGATTAGCTATATTATTAGCCAATCTCTTTTTTTCAAGAATAACTAGAAAGATCTTATTGTTATAAATTTGAAATAAGAAAGGTGCTTCTATGGTTTTTATTATGGTTTTTTCTCCTTCTCTATGATAAAAAGTAATAGGAATATCTTGAGAAAATAGACCTTCAATATAATCAGTTCCAAGCTTTAAGTTTTCTATTTCTGTAATAAGTTTTCCTTCTTCTATTTCTTCTTCTTTTCTAAATCCTTTTAATTTCTCTGATATTGTTATCAAGTCTACTTCTTCTCTTATTTTAAATATTTTAGCTGATAATACCATTCTTACACCAATAATTTCTATAATGTAATGAATTAAAAATCTTTTTTTATTGTTTAAGATTAATTTATAAATATTTTTTTATTTTTTCTTTTGAAGGGACAAAAATGGGAAATCTAGCAATACTTGAAGTTATTCTTGAAAACTTTATGTCATATGAGTATGCTAGAATACCATTAAAAAGAGGATTAAATCTAATATGTGGTCCAAATGGTGCAGGAAAATCTTCTATATTACTTGGTATTTCTGTAGCAATTGGATTGAGTTATACTGAAAGATCAAAGAAATTATCAGATTTGATAAGAAGAGGAAAAGATACTGCTAGAGTTACAATTTTACTTGATAATAGTAAAATGAATGGAAAACGCCCCATTCCATATATAAATAATGATATTGTCTCTATTTCTCGATATTTAAAGAAAGATGGAAGATATTGGTTTGAAGTAAATGGTAGGGAATTTAGTAAATTTGATGTTGCTAGAATTTTCAAGAATATTGGAATTAATCCTGATAATATGTTAATAATAATGCATCAAAATATGATTGAGGAATTTGCTATTATTCCTCCTGAAGAAAAACTTAGAATGGTTGAAGAAGCTGTAGGATTTTCTAAATATAGAGAAGCAATAAAGGAAATAGAAGATAGACTTAAAAGAATTATAGGAGAAGAAGAAACAACATCAAATTTGTTAACAAATGCTGAACAAACATTAAACTATTGGAGAAATAAATATGAAAAATATCTTGAAAAAAAGAAATTATTAGAAAGAAAATCATATCTAGAAAGAGAATTAATATGGGCTCAAATAATAAAATATGAAAATACTATTGCCCAAATAGAAGATAAAATAAGACTTAAAAATTCTCAATTAGAATCTATAAAAAATGAAATAATGAAAAAAGAAAAAGAATCCATAAGCTTATGGAATGAATATCTATCTCTTAAGGAAAAATTTAGAAAAGTAATTTCAGAGAATAATTTAAAAGAAATAGGATTGATAAATGAAGAATTAGATAAAATAATAAAGGATTATGTAAATGTAAGAGTTGATAGTGCAATATTGAAATATAAAAAAGAAGAAATTGAAGAAGAATTAAAAGAATTAAATTCTTCAATTAATGAGACAAAAAAAGCTCTTTTTGAAATTGAAAGTAAAATTGATAAGGAGAAAATAGGAGAAAGAATAAAAACAGATAGAACAATTTCTGAAATATCTGATGAAATAAAAATTGTAAATGCTCATTTATTATCTCTTGAAGAAATACCTGATGATACTCCTCTATTATATCAAAAATATTTAGAGACTTATAATGAATTAAAACAAAAAATAGAAAGTATTAGTGAAAATAGAAAAAAACTATTAGAAGAAATTGAAGAGAGAAAGAAAGTATGGAGGAAAGTAATGGAAGATTTAATAGAAGAAATTAATCCTATTTATAAATCAATTTTAGCTAATGTTGGTGGTATTGGAAATATAAGAATTTCTAATATAGATGATTATGAAAAAGCTGGAATTGAAATAACTGTTGGTTTTAGAGGAGCAACTCCTGTGCTATTGGGAGAATATTCTCAAAGTGGTGGAGAAAGAACTGTTGCAACAATGGCTTTTCTACTTGCACTTCAACACCATTTGAAATCACCTATAAGAGCAGTAGATGAATTTGATGTACATATGGATCCAAAAAATCGTGAAATTATGATGAATATGATATTTTCTTTTGTAAATGAAAATCCAGATGTTCAATTTATTGTTATAACTCCAAGTCAAATAAGTATTGTAAATAATTTAGTTAATATCATATTAGTTCAAAATACCAATGGAAGATCAGAGGTGATCAAAACTGTCATATGAAGAAATTTTAAAGATCATAAATTTATGTCAAACTATTAGAACAAAAGGTGCAGATCCCTTTATTATTGATATTCCGCAAAAACTTCAAGTTTTAAGAAAATTATTACCAAAATTAAAATCTATAGAAGAATTAATTATGGATTCTGAGGCATTAAAGGAGATATCATTTATATTAGAGCTTCAAAATGACTGGATTAAAAGAAAAGCATTGGGTTTATTTATTGATCCTTTTATTATTGAATCTAAAATAAAAATAATGAAGAAAGAAGAATTAGCTTCAATATTTTTATCATCATGGCATCCAATAGCATATATTGAACAAATAACTATTAAGAAATTAATAAATGCATTAGATTATTGGAAGGTTTTAACTCCATTATCACAGAGATTAAAAGAATTAGAATCTGCTAAGGAATTGAAAGAAAGAATAATGAAAGTATCAGAATTAATAAATTTAAGAATTATATCTGATAGAAAATTCAATGAAGAGATTAATAAAATGAAGGAAGAAATTAAGAATTTAAAAAAACCTATTGATTATTGGGATTTCATTATGAGGGATAGTTATGAAGAAACAATTTTCAGAGCATATTTATTAAGTTTTATAATTTCAGAAGGGTTTGTAAAACTTATTATAAATCCATTAGAGGAAAAAATATTGATAGAATTATGTGACAATAAAGAAATTAAAAAAGAATCAAAATCTTTCCCTATTGTTATTAATTATGAAATATGGAAAGAGAAAAGGGATGGAAAATGAGCGAAGAAGCCATATTATCAAGAAAATTAAGAAAAGCCTTACAATTACTATTATTTCAACATCATCGTTTACCAGGTGCAAAAGGATGGGAATTAAGAAAAGCTTTAGGAAAAGATTATTTGAATATTATAAGGATTTTAAATAAGAAATTAGAGGATTTAGGTCTTGAAATAAAAATTATTCATGAGTCAAAAGAAGAAGAGGATTTAGATAAAGCAAGATTCTATATCGTATTTAAATCTATATCAGAGGAATTATCAAGCTGGAGAATAGATACACTTGCAATATTAGCTGTTAGTATAGCATATATTGCTACAAAAAATTCTGTAAAAAAACAAGAATTGCAAGAATTATTAAAAGAAAAATTTCCAGATTGGAAAATAGATCAAGAACTTAATATGTTTATAAGAAGAGGATATTTAGAAGAAAAAGATGAAAATTTATACATTGGATGGAGAACAAAAGCTGAAGTTGATATTAAAAAGTTAATAGAATCCATCGCTGGTTATAATATAAGTTAAATTGATAAAATTTATTAAATTGTAATAGAAAATATTGTATTTTATGGATAATAAAATTTATGATATTATAATAATTGGTGGTGGACCTGCAGGAATATCTGCTGCTATTTATTCAAAAAGAAAGAAATTAGATACATTAGTTATAACTATGGATATTGGAGGAGGATTATTAGTAAGTGGACATATAGAAAATTATCCTGGATTTATTGGTAAAAATAGTTATGAATTAGTAGAAATACTTGAAAAGCAACTTAAAGCTTTAGATGTAGAAATTAAATATAGTGAAGTAAAAAGAATAGAAAAAGAAGGAGAAATATTTAAAGTAATGGCTAATGAAGAAGAATACTTAGCTAAGGCTATAATTGCTTGTAGTGGAAGCATCCCAAGGAAATTAAATGTTCCAGGAGAAGATAAACTAATTGGAAGAGGAGTAAGCTATTGTGCTATTTGTGATGCTCCTTTTTCTAAAAATAAAATTGCTGCTATTATTGGTGGTGGAAATTCTGCATTTCAAGCCTTAGAATCTGTTTCAAAGTATGCAAAAAAAGCTTATTTAATACATAGAAGTGATAAATTTAGAGCAGATCCAGTATTAATAGATATTGCTAAAAGCTTGAGTAATGTAGAGTTTATATTAAATTCTATTATAACAAAAATTAATGGAGAAAATAAAGTTGAAAGCATAACTATTAAGAATATTATTACCAATGAAGAGTATGATTTAAATGTTGATATGATATTTGTAGAAATTGGAAGAGAACCAAAAATAGATTATATTAAACATCTTGTAGAAATAGATGAAAGAGGACAAATAGTAGTTGATAAATATCAAAAAACTTCTTGTGAAGGAATATTTGCTGCTGGAGATGTAACTGATAGACCATATAAGCAAGCAATAGTAGCTGCAGGTGATGGAGCTATTGCTGCTTTAAGTGCATATGATTATTTGATAAGAAAGGGAATTTCTCCTTTGAAATAAATAGTATTTTCTTCTAAGGCTATTTTATAGCATTCTACTTTAAGATTTTTAGATAAAGCTATTTTAATAGCTTCATAAAATTTTGGATCAATTTCTTTATTTATTGATAATATTTTTGGATCATTTCTCATTATAATAAATATCAATAGTGGATTTTCCTTACATAAATTCATCATATTAATTAATTGTTTATATCCTCTAATTGTTGGAGCATCAGGAAAAAGTGCATATTCATTTTTATATAAAGTACATCCCTTAACTTCAGTCAAATATTTTTTACCATTTCTTTCCAATAGAAAATCTATTATAGAATCTCCACATCTTACATTTTCATCTACAATCTTATAATTTATAAGAGAAAACTCTATGAGTTTTTTCAGTATAATATTTGGAATTCTAGAATCAATTATAACCCAATTTCCTCTATTTTCTGCAGCTAATACATCATATTCTGTTTTTCTATTGTTTCTCTTAACTTTTCTGAATAAAATTTTAGTATTAGGTATTAGTATTTCCTTTAATCTTCCAGAATCATGAAGATGACATAAAATATTACTATCTTTATATTTCAATAAAACTGTAAATCTATTTATTCTTTCTATAAATTTTCCTTCAAGTAAGTCATGAAATTCCATTAGTCTTATCGAATACATACATAAAATTATTAAATTAGTTTTATTTTATACTTATGGAAATGAAGGAATTATTTTCAAAGCCAATTCAAAAATTATTAGATGAAAAAGGATTTAATGAGCTTACAGAACCTCAGAAAAAAGCCATTCCACTTATTTTTGAAGGAAAGAATGTATTAATAATTGCACCAACAGGTACTGGAAAAACTGAGGCTGCATTTCTTCCAATATTAGATATGATGTTAAGAGAAGAAAGAAAAACAGGAATAAAAGTCCTCTATATTACACCATTAAGAGCATTAAATAGAGATTTAATGGAGAGATTACAATGGTGGTGTAGTAAATTAGATTTTAAAATATCAGTAAGACATGGTGATACTGATGTAAGAGAAAGAGGAAGACAAGCAACTTCTCCTCCTGATATATTAATTACAACACCTGAAACTTTACAAGCAATACTTACTGGAAAGGTATTAAGAAAACACTTATCAAAATTAAAATGGATTATAGTAGATGAAGTACATGAACTTACAGATGATAAAAGAGGAAGTCAATTATCAATTGCTCTGGAAAGATTAAGAAAAATATTGGAAAAAGAGCCACAAATTATAGGATTATCTGCAACTATAGGATCTCCTGAAGAAGTTGCAAAATTTTTAGTTGGTAGTGAAAGAAATTGTGAAATTGTAAAAGTATCTGCTCAAAGAAATATGAAATTAAGTGTAGAAATGCCAGAAGTAAGAGAAGATGATATTTATCTTAGTGAAAAACTAGCAACTTTTCCTGAAGTTGCTGCAAGAATTAGGAGAATAAAAGAATTAATAGATGAAAATAGATCTACATTAGTTTTTACAAATACAAGATCTGAGGCTGAAGTACTTGCAAGTAGATTTAGAGTATGGGATATGAATATTCCAATAAGTATACATCATGGAAGTCTTTCAAAGACTTCAAGAATAGAAACTGAAGGAGGATTGAAAAAAGGAGAATTAAAAGGAGTAGTATGTACATCTTCTCTTGAGCTTGGAATTGATATTGGTACTATAGATTTAGTAATTCAATATAACTCTCCAAGACAAGTAACAAGATTAGTTCAGAGAATAGGAAGAGCAGGCCATTGGATTGGTGGAGTTGCAAAAGGAGTTATAATTGCCATGGATTCTGATGATGTTCTTGAATCTATTGTAATAGCAAGACGTGCTCTTAAAGAAGAACTTGAGGATGTCAAAATTATAGAAAAACCATTAGATGTATTAACTCATCAAATTGCAGGCTTAATTATAGAATATAAAAGAATGAAATTAGATGAAATTTTAGAATTAGTAAGAAAAGCATATCCCTTTAGAAATTTAACAAAAGAAGAACTGATATCAGTTCTTGAATATATGAGTAATAGAAGACCAAGATTAGCGCTTTATATACCAGAGGAAGATATTGTAATAAAAGCAAGACCATATAATGTTGTATTTAAATATTATTTTGAAAATCTCTCTATGATACCTGAGGAAAAACATTATCTTGTAGTTGATGAAGAAAAAGATGAGGCAATAGGAATGTTAGATGAGGCTTTTGTAGCTGAGTATGGAGAACCAGGTGTAAAATTCATTGTAAGAGGATCTCCTTGGAGAATTCTACATATTTATAATGATATAGTTTATGTAAAAGCAGAAAATGATCCTGTTGGTGCTATACCAGATTGGATTGGAGATGAAATTCCTGTTTTATTTGAAGTTGCTCAAGAAGTTGGAAAAATAAGAGATTTTGTCTATAGAAAATTAAAAGAAGGTATGGAATTTGATAATATTATTAATGAATTATGTAAAATTTATCCTGTTTCTAAGGATTTACTTAAAAGAGCATTAAGTGAAGTCAAAGAACAATTTGAAAATAATATGGAAATACCAACTCATAAAGTCATAACTATTGAGGAATGGGAAAATTATATCATAATAAATTGTACATTTGGATTAATGATAAATAAAGCATTAGCAAGGATTTTAGGATATTTAATAACAGAATATACTGGAAGTGGTGTTGGAGTTTCTCAAGATCCTTATAGAATTTTCTTAAAGACTTCAATTGATGCAAAAACATTATTAAAAATAATTAATGATATTAATACTGAAGAAATAGAAAAAATTGTTGAAAAGGCTATTGAAAGGAGTGGATTATTTAAAAGAAGATTACTACATGTAGCAAAAAGATTTGGTGTAATATCAAAAGGTGCAGATTTAAGTGATATTGGAATGAATCAACTTATGGAAAGTCTAAAAGGTAGTATTATATGGAAGGAAACACTAAAGGAAATATCATATAAGGATTTAGATGTAGAAGGTCTCAAATATGTAATTGAAAGAATGAAAAAAGGAGATTATGAAATTAAAATAATAGAAGGATTATCACCTATTTCAAGAGTTGGTGTAAGAAAATTAAGTTGGAAATCAGATATTATTCCTGCAGATAGATTGAGAAGAATATTAATTGAATCTGGAAAAGCAAGAATATTGAATGAGGCAAGAATTGCACTATGTACAGAATGCTTTAGATATATGGAAATTGTAAAAATAAAGAATATTTTAGATAAACTAATATGCCCAAATTGCAAATCAAAAAAGATAGCGCTATTAGATGGAGATCCTAATGAAATAAATCAAATGATGATAGAAATTACAGAAAAAGGAAGAGTTTCTGAAAAATTTAAGAAAATTTATAGGGATGCCATAGAAATTGGGGAACTTATTGAAAAATATGGATTACCAGCTATATTGGCAATAACTGCAAAAAATTTACCATGGCCATCAATTATTAAAGTATCATCATCAAATATAAAAAATTTAGATTCTCTTATTGATATGATATTAAGAGAAGAAAAAGAATCATTAAAAATGAGATTTAAATTTAAGTGAGTATTAAAGTCAAGAGCTTCTAATATTAAGATAATGTCCTCATTGCTTCTTATTAGCTTTTTTATTAATCTATAATAGAATTCCTTTGAATTTTAAGCAATATAGCTTGTATCTTTCTTTTCTTCTGATGATTGAGATATTATAGGAAGAGGAATAGGTGGTGGGATATTTAAGGACTTAGCAATTATTACACCTTCAATAAATGAAGTATTTGCAATTATTTGTATTATATTAGAAGGTAAAATTTTCTTTTTATTAAATTCCTTACTTATATTTTCAATTTCATTTTTTTCTCCTATTATCTTTATTATACCTTTTATTATTATATTAGCAATTGCAGGAGTATAATTTGCTGTAAAAATAAAATTACCTTCTAATCCTTCTTCTGTTTTTACCAATTTTGTAATACTTATATTGGTAGTAATTTGTATATTAATAGGTTCATTAATGTCCATTATTTTCTCTCCAAAAAGATAATTAATCATTATACTTATGTTCATTTAATTTCTCTCCTCCAACCATATTTTTTAGTATCATAAAATGGAAAATCGACTACAATTCCTTTTTCAAATTTTCCTCTTATTTCCACTTCAACAATATCATTAATATTAATATATAAAGGAAGATAGGCCATGGCAATACTACAATTTAAAATTGGAGAAAATGTACCACTTGTAATATATCCTACTGATTTTCCATTAAAATAAACTCTATAATCTTCTCTTGGAATACTTCTTCCCATCATTTTAATTCCCATTCTTCTTTTATTTATTTTAATATCCAATAGAGCTTTTTTACCAATAAAATCCTTATTCATTTTAACAGCAAAATCAAGTCTGGCCTCGAATGGATTTATATCTTCATTAATATCCTTTCCATATAATGGTAATCCTGCTTCAATTCTTAATACATCTCTAGCTCCAAGTCCGCATGGTTTTACTCCTAAGGAAATTAATGAATCCCAAATTTCATCTCCTTTATCTTCACCTATTATTTCAAATCCATCTTCTCCAGTATATCCAGTTCTTATAACTATATAATCATTTAATATTCTTCCTCTAAATCTTTTTATTGAAGATAAATCTTCTTTGAAGAATTGCTTTAGGATTTTTTCAGATAATGGACCTTGAATTGCTATCATAAAGCTTTTTTCATATATATTATTAGTATCTACATTAAAATCATTTATATTTTCATTAATCCATTTCATATTTTTTTCATGATTTATGGCATTCCATATTACTAAGTATTTATCACTACTCATTCTAAAGACTATGATATCATCTTTTATTCCTCCATTTTCATTACAGACTAGAGAATATTTTGCTTGATAAATTTCTGAATTTAAAATATCATTTGTTGTTAAATAATCTAGAAATTTTCCTGCATCCTTTCCTGAAAATATTACTCTTCCCAAATGACTTACATCAAATAATCCTACTTTTTCTCTTACATAAATTACTTCTTCTTTAATTCCTTCAAACCATAAAGGTAAATCAAATCCTGCAAATTCACCTATATGAGCTTTATCTTTATATAATTCATATAATAATGTTCTTTTTCCCAATTTATTTACCTCCAATTTTGTATCCTGGCATTTTGCTTATTCTATCTAAAAATTCCTTTGATCTTAAGCATCTTATAAATATATCATTAAATCTTCCATTAGGATTAATAACAAAATCATATTCTTCATAACATAATGGAATAAAATCAAGTCCATATTGAATTGCTGCACTTAATATTCCTATGCCCATATCTGCTTTTCCCTGGCTTATAGCAGCTGCTACTGCAGAATGAGTTTTTGCTTCAATTCTATATCCTTTTATCTTTGTAATAACTTCATTAAAATTCAATCCTTTTTCATTACAAATTTTTTTCAATAAATAATCAATTAGAGCTCTTGTCCCCGAGCCTCTATTTCTATTTATAAATGTAATATCTTTTTCAATTAAATCTTCAATTCCCTTTATATTCTTTGGATTTCCTTTTTTAACAATTATTCCTTGTAATCTTTTATAACCTTTTATAAGATAATCTTCTGGAATATTCATTTTCCTAAGAAATGTTTTATTATAAGTTCCAGTCTCTGGATCAAATAAATGAGTACCTGCAATATCAGCCTCATCCTTTCTTATAGCTTCTAGTCCTGCCAATGATCCTACATTTATAAGTTTAGTTTTTAATCCATATTTTTCAAAAATTATTTCAACTAATATATCTAAAGCATAACAATTACTTCCAATTATTACAATATCTGCTAATTCTTCATTAAATAAATTTACCTCTACTTTTTCTCCTTTATCTAAAAATTCCTTCTTATCATCTACTATTATATAACCATCTGCTCTAGATAATGTTCCTATTGCTCCAGAGCTCATAATAATTGGATAAGCAATAATTGAATTTCTTTTTATAAGATGTACTGGGAGGAACCATTTCTTTCCTTTTACTGTATTCACTCTATCAGAAAGATAAGCAATAATTTTCTTTTCTTCTCTTCTTTTCTTTTTTGTTATGTAATTAATATATGGTACTACAATTTCATTAAATATCATTAATGCAGAAACTGGAAATCCAGGAAGCCCAAATACAGGCTTTCCTTCATGTATAGCAATAACTGTAGGCTTTCCTGGCTTAACCTTAAGACCATGAACAATTATTCCTTGATCACAACAATCTTCTAAAACCCTATAAACAATATCTCCAATTCCTGCAGAAGTACCTCCTGATAATATGATTGCATTACATTTTTTTAATCCATTAACCAATAATTCCTTTATTTCATTATAATCATCTTTTGTTCTTCCTAAGAATATTACATCTACTCCTTCTTCTTTTAATGCATTATAGAACATAGGAGTATTAACATCATAAATTTTTCCATATTCTAAAATACATTCTTGATCTAAAAGCTCATTACCTGTAGATATTATCCCAATTAATGGTTTTTTATAAACCTCAATTTTTTTAAATCCTAATGCTGCTAAAAGAGCAATTTCTTTAACAGTAAGATAAGTTCCTTTTCTTAAAACAATTGTTCCTATTTCTATATCAGAACCAGTAAAAGCAATATTTTCACCTGGTGTTATAGATTTAAAAATTTTAACATAATCTCCTTCTCTTTTTGTATACTCAACCATTACTACTGCATCTGCTCCTTTTGGTATAGGAGCACCTGTAGAAATTTCAATACATTCTCCTCTTGATATTTCCTTTAAAATGTTATCTCCAGGATTTATACTTCCAATAACTTTAAGCTTAATAGGATTTTGTTCAGAAGCACCTTCTAAATCTAATGATAATACTGCGTATCCATCTACTTCTGCTCTATCAAAAGGAGGTGAATCTATTGGAGAAATAATATCCTTTGCTAATACTCTTCCATATGCATTATAAATATCAATAACTTCAGTTTCAATATTTTTATTAATTTTATTAAATAATTTATCTAATGCTTCTTCTATGCTTACAAGCTCATGAAAAATCTTTCTCATAAAATTTCTACCTCAACTTCTTCTCCTTCCTCTAATCCTTCTATATTTTCCTTAATAATAATAATTCCATCTGCTTTTGTAATAGATGATAAAAGTCCTGAGCCTGTAAGAGCAATTGGCTCAGCAATTAATTTATTATCTATCTTCTTAAGAGAAACTCTCAGGAAATGTCTTATACCAGGAGTTATTGGAACTCTTCTTGATAATATAGCTCTTACTTTTTTTCTTTCAATTTTCTTTCCTCTCCAATGAGATAATAATGGCATTCCTATACATTCAAATCCAACTAATGCAGAAACAGGATATCCAGGAAGCATTAATACAGGCTTCTCATTAAAAATTCCAAATCCTGTAGGCTTTCCTGGCTTTATGGCTAATCCATGAAATACAATATCTTTAATAACCTTTGGTACTAAGTCCTTTCCTCCTAAAGATGTGCCACCTATAGTAATTATCATATCAACATTATTTGAAAGTTCACTTAATGAATTTAATATTTCATTATAATCATCTCTGATAATTCCTTTATCAATTACATTACATCCAATTTCTCTTAATAAGCTAATAATCATAGGTCTTGTTGAATCAATAATTTTCCCCTTAGTTAATTTATCTTCATAATCTACTAATTCATCACCAATAGATATTACTCCTATAATTGGTAATCTATATACAATAACTTTTTTTCTTCCTATAGATGAAAGCACACCAATATGCCATGGTCTTATCAATTGTCCTTTTCTCATTATAATTTCTCCTTTTTTTATATCTTCACCTTTTAGTGAAATATTTGCAAATTTTGCTACTGATTTTTTTACTTTTACAAAATTTTCATTGAAATCACAATCTTCAACCATTACTACTGCATCTGCTCCTTTTGGTATAGGAGCACCTGTATATATTGCATAACATTCTCCTTCTCCTACTTCAATTTCTTCATTTTCAACTCCAGCTTCTATAATTCCTTTAATTTTAAAAACTGCAGGATTATATGGACTTGCACTAAAAGTTTCATATGATTTTAAAGCAAATCCATCTACTGCTGCTCTATCAAAAGGAGGAATATCAATATCTGATATTATATCTTCAGCTAATACTCTATCTAGAGCTTCACTTAATTTTAATTCTTCTTTTTCAAAATTTTTTGATCCAAAAATTTTCATTACTATATTTAATGCCTCATCAACATTTTTTAATTCTCTAAATCCTTTTTCCATCATATACTATAACCTTGAGCTTTTGTTATATAGACATTATTTAATATCATAGAGGAAATTAATGTTGGTATAGAAACTTCCCACCATTTTATCCATTTTCTTTCTTTAAATAAATAATCTATTGAATTAAAAATTCTCAATAAATTATCACTTATTCTAACACCTTTTATAGCTCCTTTTATTTCTCCATTCTCTATTAAGAAAGTATTATCTCTACATAATGTTGAAAAATCTCCAGTTCTATAATTTTGAAATCTTGTATACCAATTACTAGTTACATAAATTCCATCCTTTAGTAAATCCATAGCTTCTTTAAATGATATTTCTTCTGATTCTACTATTATATTCCATGGGTGAGGAGAAATCCATCCAGCATTTCCTGTGGTCTGAGTATTAAATTTCTTTGCTGTTTTACTATTATGTAAATAATTTTTTAATACTCCTTTATCTACAATAATATTTCTCTTTACATCTATCCCCTCATCATCAAATATTCTTGAATTTAATCCATCTTCTATTAATCCATCATCAATAATTGTCAATTTTTTTGATAAAATATCTTCTCCAATTTTTCCTGTAAGACAAGATAAACCAACATCAACATTAAATGCAGAAGCAGCACTAACAAGACTTTCTACTAAGTTAGCTGCTACTATTGGACTAATTAATAATCTATATTTTCCTTCATTCCATTTTAGAAATTCCTTAGCACTACTAGCTATAATACCAGCTTCTCTTCCAGCTTCTTCACTATTAATTTTACTTATAGAATTTGCACAACTTATTCCTTGACCACTCATTTCTCCTTTAAATGCTCTAATATTCAATTCATAAGCAATTCTTTCATCATATCCTTCTGTTCCTTTACTACTTAATATACAAATAGATCTTAAATAACCTGTAAAAACTCCAGCACATCTTTCTGCTCCTTCTTTTAATGAAGAATTAATAGCAGAATAAACATAATCTACCATTTTCTCTTCATTTAGTTTTTCTTTTGAATATCTTTTTTGAAATTTTTTACCCTCTGGAATAATAGCTGATCTTTCACATAAGAATTTTAAAGTTCTTTCTAATATCCTATCAATACCTTCCTTACTTATATTTCCAATATGTCCAATAACACTTTTTTCATTTTTTGTTGCTAAAAATTTTATACTAGTATTAGACCAATTTTGAATTACATCTATATCATTATTACTAAATCTTATCATTGTTTTTCTTATATGAATTGGAATAATAATACAATCATCCATTCCCCTATTCAATATATTTTTCATTATTTCTTCTCCAATTGAAAATAATTCCATATCCTTCATATTTTCACCAATTTTATATGATCTCTGGAATTTTTCCATAAATTCCTATTTCTTCATTAACTATTATTATTGCTCCTCTTACTTCTTTTATACTTTTAGCTATTTCTTTAGCTTTCAATAATCCATTCTCTAATGGATTTTTTCCTCTAGTAGAATTACATACAGCTGTAGCAACAGCATCAGCTATACTAGCATTATCTGCTATTATTGTTACTGAATCTGCAATTCCAAAGCTTAATGCATGGCCATATTTTCCTGAGCTTGTAGCTATTCCAATAGGCATATCACAAGGTCTTACTTTTAATCTGAAAATAATTGAATCTCCTACTTTAATTCCAACTTTAAATTCATGATCTCCATTAATAGCAATTTCTCCTCCATTTTCAATTAAAATATATTTTGAATTTTCATTCATAGCAGCTTCTAAAGCTAAATCAGCTAATACTCCTGCTACTGCTGCCATTGGACCTATGCCCAATTTTTTTGTTACTTCTACCATTTTTTTAGCTACTATAGGAGCATTATCTTCTAATTCGATTGGGTTTAAAGCAATTTCAAAAATAGGATTCTTCATTATATATTTCTTTAATGCTCTTCTATTTTCTCTAATAGAATTTATAGCTGCTTTTATTCCCTTTAAATTATCACAAATTATTATTCCTCTCGATTCACCAATTTTATATCTGTATTTCATTCATAATATATGTGAATATAGAAAATATTTAAAGGTGATTAATTGAAGACAATAAAAGAAATTAATGAAAAAATAAGAAAAGGAGAAGCAATTATTCTTACAGCAAAAGAATTTTGTGATATGATAAGAAAAGGAGAAAAAATTAAGGATGTTGATGTTGTTACTACAGCAACATGTGGAATTATGAGTGGAACAATGGCAGTATTTTCATTTAAAATAGCAGAAAAAGGAGTTTTCATAAAGGCAAAAGAAGTTTTAATGAATGGAATTCCAGTATTTCCTGGACCTTGTCCAAATGAAAGAATTGGATATATTGATGTAGTATTGTATGGTCCAAGTGTAAGTATTTATAATGAAAAATATGGAGGAGGAGAATTAATTAAGGATTTAATAGATGGAAAATATATTGATGTATATGTTAAAAGTATTGAAGGAAAAGAAATTGAAGATAGAATTAATCTAAATAATATGATTTATGCTAAATTAATTACTACAAGATCTTGTTACAAAAATTATATGGCATTTATAAATCCAAGAGAAGAATCGATAAGAACTATATTTTCTGTAATTCCAATGAAGAAAAATATGATTACAGTTTCAGGATGTGGAGAATTAAATCCATTGGAAAAAGATCCTTTATTTAAAACTATTGGAATAGGAAGTAAAATATTAGTAAATAAAGCTATTGGCTATGTTATAGGAACTGGAACAAGATCAGTAAGAGAAAGACCAAATTTATCTTTATGTGCTAATATAAAGGGAATGTCATCTTATTTTATTGGTCAGTTTATTACTTCTTTTGGACCTGAAATTTATAATACTATTGCCATTCCTATTCCAATATTAAATGAGGAAATATTAGATAATGTTAAAAGAACTGATAATGATATAATTTTACCAATAGCTGATGTATATGATAGAAGTATACTTGATTATTCTAATTATGCAAATGTATGGCAAGGAACTGATATTGAAGTAAAATATTATGGAGATATATGTAAAAATTGTAAAATAGATCCATGTCCAGTTTCTCTATATTGTCCAACTAGAGCATTTAATAATAGAATACTTAATAAATCATTATGTTTTGAATGTGGAACATGTACATGGCTTTGTCCAAATGGAGCATTTAAAGCAAATCTAGGAAAAATAAAATTTAAAGATAGAGAAATTCCTATATCATCAAGATTATCATGCTTAAAAAAAGCAGAAATTCTTGCTAATTATTTAAAATCTATTATAGAAAAAGGAGAATTCTATTTAAATGAGCCTTCAGATAAAATTTTAATATGAAGATAAAATTTTCTTCACCTGGAAAGATTACTTTATTTGGGGAGCATGCAGTTGTATATGGAAGACCAGCTATTGTAGGTGCTATTGATAAGAGAGTATATGTAACAATGGAAGAAAGAAATGATAATCTTATAAAAATAACATCAGATTTATCTTCAGTTTCTATTTCAATTGATGAAATAAGTAATTATAGTGGACCATTAATATATGTTACCAAGGCAATTGAAATATTATCAAATTATACTGGAAGGAAAAAAGGAGTAAATATTATTATAAATTCAGAAATGCCTATTAGTGCAGGACTTGGAACATCAGCAGCAGTGTCTATTGCAACTATTGCAGCATATTCAAAAATACTCGATTATAATATGAATATAAATGAAATTGCAAAATTTGGTCATAAGGTTGAATTAGAAGTACAAGGAATTGCAAGTATAATGGATACTACTATTTCAACTTTTGGAGGTATTATGTATATAAAACCTAATGATTTAATTGAGAGAATAAAAATAGATTATGAAATTCCATTTATCTTAGGATATATAAAAAGAGAATATAATACTGCATACATGGTAAATAAAGTTAGATCTCTTATGAATAAAAATAAAGAAATTATTGAAAAGATTATGGAAGTAATAGGATTAATAGTAGAAGAAGGGAAAAAAGCAATATTAGAGAAAAATATAGAAAAAATTGGATTATTAATGAATATAAATCATGGACTTTTAGATTCTCTAGGAGTATCAACTAAGGAATTAAATGATATGGTTTATTTAGTAAGAAAGGCAGGAGCTTTAGGGGCTAAACTTACTGGTGCAGGAGGAGGAGGTTGTATAATAGCATTATGTCCATATAATGAAAATATAAGGAATAGTATACATAATGCTATAGAGTCTGTAGGAGGAAGATCTATCTCAATAACATTATCAGAAGAGGGATTAAAAGAAATAAAAAACTAGAAAAATAATATAAAGGAATTCTTTAATAATTGCTTATTATGATTAATAAAGAAGAGATTATTAATAAACTAAAAAAAGTAATGGATCCAGAACTTGGTATGAATATTATTGATGCAAATATGATAAGAAATATTTCTATTGATGAAAAAAATAATGTAAAGATAGTATTAGCTTTAACCTCACCATCATGCCCATTATCAGATAAAATTAAAGGAGATATTATATCAAATTTAAGAGAAATACAAGGAATAAATAATATTGAAGTAGTAACAGAAGTAATGCCTGAAGAAGAAGCTAGAAAACTATTGAGTAAAATAATGATAAGAAAATTTCCAAAAATGAATATTAAAAGAATTATTGCTATTTTATCAGGAAAAGGAGGAGTAGGAAAATCTTCTATAACTTCTCTGATAGCAGTAACATTAATAAATATGGGATATAAAGTTGGAATATTAGATGCTGATATTACTGGCTCAAGTATTTCAAAAATATTTGGAATAAAAGAAACACCATTTGTAGTTGAGGGAAAAATTATACCACCAAAATCAAAAAAAGGAATAAAAATTATGTCTATGAATTTAATTATTCCAGATGAAGAATCTCCAGTTATATGGAGAGGACCACTTATAAGTAGTGCTATAAGACAGTTTTATACAGATGTAGATTGGGGAGAATTAGATTATTTACTTATAGATCTACCACCTGGAACAAGTGATGCCCAATTAACAGTAATGCAAATTCTTCCCTTAGATGGTGTTATTATAGTTACATCACCACAAGAACTTGTAGGAACAATAGTAGCAAAAGCTATGAACATGTCTATATCTCTTGGTATTCCAATATTAGGAGTAATTGAAAATATGTCATATATTACTTGTCCTAAATGTGGAGAAAAAATAAGCATTTTTGGAGAATCAAAAGGAAAAATAATTGCAGAAAAAATAAATACCAAATTCCTTGGATCAATACCAATAGATCCAAAGCTTACTATTGCATGCGATAAAGGTATCATTGAAGATTATGAAAATAAAGAGATTTTCTCTATACTAAAAGAAATTATGGAAACTATTTCTCAATGAATTGTAATAATATAGTAGCAATAGCTACAAAGGACATCCCATAATAAAATGCATAAGAACTTCTCATAGTAAATAAAATACCAGCAATAATATTTGTTGGTAGTGTTAATATCCCTAATATCATGTTATAAATTCCATATGCAGTTGCCTTATGCTCATTACTAATTAAGCTTGGTATTAATGCTCTTTGTGAAGTTTCTACAATTCCCTGATGAAGACCAAACATTATCACTCCTAATAAAATTCCAGGTATGTTATTAGTGAAAGCTATTATCATAAAGGATATTAAAAGAAATAAATATCCTAATTGAAGTGTTTTTCTTCTGCCAATTCTATCAGAAAGTTCTCCAGCAGGTATTCCAGTTATTACATGAAAAATCTGAATTATTGCATATAATAAAGGAATAAGCTCTTCTGCTATACCAACTTCCATTGCTCTTAACATTATAAAAGCATAACTAATTGCTCCAATAGAATAAAAAGCAACTGAAAATAGATATTTTATGAATTTTTTATTTAAATGAAATTTTTCTTTTTTAGCTATAGTCTTAGTTATAGTCTTAGGTTCTTTTATGAATATTATTAATATTAATATGGCAATAATTCCAGGAATAGCTGTAAAAAAGAATGTTCCTCTATATCCTAAAATTGCTAATAAAGGAAAAGCTAATAGTGGTCCAATAACTGCTCCTAATTGATCTAGTGTTCTATGTATTCCAAATGCTCTTCCAATTTTATTCTCAGCTGAACTCTCAGCAATAATTGCATCTCTTGGTGATGTTCTAATTCCCTTTCCTATTCTATCAGTAATTCTAATGATTAATACATGAAGCCAATCATAAGAAATTCCTAAAAATGGTTTTACTATATTTGAGATCCCATAGCCTATAACTACTATTTTTTTTCTTCTTCCTATTTTATCTGATATATATCCTGAAATACTTTTAAGAATAGATGATATACTTTCTGCAGCTCCTTCTATTATTCCAATTATATCTGCAGTTACTCCTATTTGATATACTAAAAATAATGGTAAAATTGCAAGAACTATTTCAGTACTTATATCAGTAAAGAAGCTTACAATTCCAAGAAATAATATAGTAGAAGAAATACCAATTCTTTCAAGTACTTTTGGCATATTTCACAGCTCTATCAATAAGCTCTTCTACTTTTCCTAAATAGTTTTCAGGTTTCATAAGCTCATCTATTTCCTTTTCAGAAAGATATTTCATTACTAATTCATCTTCTTTAATTACTTCTTTTAGTGATTTTCCTTCATTAAATGCTTTTATTGATAATTTTCTCAAAATTTCATGTGCTTTTTGTCTTCCTAAGCCTTTTCTTGCTAATGCCATCATAATTGCTTCTGATAGTATTGCTCCTTTTGTTATTTCTAAATTTCTTTTCATATTCTCAGGAAATATTCTTATATTTTCAATAACTTTATTCATTGTTTCAATCATTTCATCTAATATTATAAAAGTTAATGGAATTATGAATCTTTCACTACTTGAATTTGTTAAATCTCTTTCATGCCATAATGGTATATTTTCAAGTGCAGTAATTAAAAATCCTCTTATTACTTTAGCTAATCCACATACTTTTTCACAATCTACAGGATTTTGTTTATGAGGCATTGTACTACTTCCAACTTGTTCTTTTCCAAATCCTTCTGCAACCTCAAGAATTTCTGTTCTCTGTAAATTTCTTATTTCAGTAGCAATCCTATCAAGACTAGATGCTAATATTCCTGCCCAACATATTAATTCAGCAATTCTATCTCTACATATTATTTGTGTAGAAATTTCAGCTTCTCTTAATCCAAGTTTTTCCATTACTTTTTTCTCTATTTCAATTCCTTTATCTCCAAAGCTTGCCATTGTTCCAACTGCACCACTCATCTTTCCAACAAGTACTCTTTTTTTAATTTCATTTAATCTTTCTAAATTTCTTCCTATTTCAGCTGCATAAACTGCTATTTTAAATCCAAAAGTAATTGGTAAAGCATGTTGTCCATGGGTTCTTCCAATCATTATTAATTTTTTATTTTTTATAGCTAGATCACATAATTTATCTCTAAAAGCTCTTAACTTATTTTCAATAATTGAAATTGCTTCTTTAATTATTAAAGTCCATGATGTATCTACAATATCATAACTTGTAGCACCCCAATGAACATATTTTCCATATTCTCCACATTCTTCAGCTAAGACTTCAATCATTGCCATTATATCATGATGTGTTTTCTTTTCTTTTTGTTTTACTTTTTCTATGGTAACAAAATCAATTTTTGCTTTTCTTTTTATTTCTTCAGCTGCTTCTTTTGGAATTTCTCCAAGTTCAGCTAGAACTTCAGCTAAAGTTGATTCAACATCAAGCATTTTTTGAAGTCTATAATTTTCATCAAATATTCTTCTTATCTCTTCACTTCCATATCTTCCTGTGTCAATTGGACAAATTGGCATAATTATTTTTAATAAGAATAAAGTTTTAATCTTTACGAAAAAAGATTTAGATAAAAAAATTATTTTATTAAAATATGGAAAAAATAGATATTGATGATATTAGAGCATTAGATGAAAATGCAGAATTTTTTGGAATTTCAAGAATTCAATTAATGGAAAATGCAGGAAAAGGTGTAGTTGATTCTATATTAAAAAGAATGAATATAAAAGGAAAAAGAGTTTTGATTATTGCACATACTGGAAATAAAGGTGGAGATGGATTTGTTGCCGCAAGACATTTATTATATCATGGAGCAATAGTAGATGTAATATTATTATCTAAGCCTGAAAATATTTCTACTGAAGAAGCAAAAAGGAATTACTCTATATTAGAAAAATTCATAAAAATTTATTGTACTAATGATTTAATAAATTTGAAGGAATTATTTGAAAATGCAGATATTATTATAGATGCAATGCTTGGAACAGGTGCAAGAGGTGAACCTAAAGAGCCTATAAGAACTGCTATTGAACTTTGTAATAAATCAAAAGCATTTAAAGTTGCTATAGATATTCCAACAGGAATTGATCCTATTACTGGAAATCCATCAAAATCAACATTTAAAGCTGATCTTACTGTAACACATCATAAATTGAAATCATGTTTATTAAGTGAAAATGCAAAATCATTTGTAGGAGATATAGATGTTATTAGTATAGGTATTCCACATGAGCTTGAATTATTTGTAGGACCTGGAGATTTAAAGCTTGCATATAAACCAAGAGATATTTTCTCTCATAAAGGAGAAAATGGAAGAGTATTAATAGTTGGAGGTTCTCATAGATATTCTGGTGCTCCTGCTCTAGCAGCTTTAGCTGCTTTGAGAATTGGTATTGATCTTTCAATTATTGCAGTACCTTATCATATTGCTAATGCTATTAGATCATATTCTCCTGATCTAATTGTACAACCACTACCTTCAAGATATATTTTAGATATGGACTCTATAGAATTATTAAAAGAAGAAGCAAAGAAAGTAGATGCTATTGTAATTGGAATGGGATTAGGAACTGATGATGCTACAATCATAACAGTAAGGGAATTTATTAAATATTTGAATGAAATAGGAAAACCAATAGTTATAGATGCTGATGCTATAAAAGCACTAAGTGATTATGAAATATCTTTTAATAAAGTGGTTTTAACTCCTCATGCAGGTGAATTCTATATTTTAACTAAGGAGAAATTACCAGAGGAAAAAGATGATGGATGGAAAAAAAGAATAGAAATTGTGAAAAAATGGGCAAAAAAACTTAATGCAGTAATAATACTAAAAGCACATTATGATATAATTACTGATGGAAATAGAGTAAAAATAAAGACTATAGGAAATCCTGGAATGACAGTTGGAGGAACTGGAGATGTATTAGCTGGAATGATTGGAGGTTTATTAAGTAAGGGAATAGAACCATTTAGAGCAACAGTTGCAGCATCATTTTTAAACTCATATATAGGTGATTTATTAGCAAGTGAAATTGGTTATCATTATACTGCAAGAGATATAATCAATAAAATACCTGAAGTTTTAAAAAAATTTGGAGTTTAAACAACTGATGATATTTTTCTGACAATATTTCTTATTGTAACCTCTGATACATGAGTATTTTTTGCAATTTTACTTTGACTTAATTTTCTTCCTAACATTAAAGCTGAATAGTATACTACTGCAGCTGCAAATTTATATGGAACTCTACCATTCAATAAGCCATGTTCTTTTGTTCTTTTTACTATTTCTAAGCTTTTCTTGAAAACTTCTTCATCAGCACCAACACTACTACATATTCTTGATAAATATACCTCAGGATCCATAAAATTATTCTTTACTACTTTATTTGCCAAAATATATTTGTATACCCTCCATACATCTTTTTTATTACAAGAATCAATTATTTCATCTAAAGTTCTTGGCATGCCATAAGTTTTACATGCTGCATAAAGTGATGCAACTACTGTAGCTTTTATTGGAAGTCTCTTCTTTATTTTTCTTATTTTCTTGAATATGTTAAGAGCTTCATCTTTTATGAAATTAGGAATATTTAATTTAGATGATAATCTATTCAATTCATTTATAGCATTTTTTAAAACTCTTTCTTCATAACCTCTGCTTATAAGAGTTAATTTCTTTAATTTTATAACTTTTATTCTTTCTTCTTTTTTAGTCTTTACAATATCATTTTTTTTAATAAGATGATAACGATAGAAATCACATGAATGATCCTCAATTACTAAACCGCAATTTCTACAAATAAGCTCTCCTTTATCTGTTATTATCTGATCACTATTACAAAGAGGACAGTTCATAAAATTAAGTTTTACACATATACTTTTTTAACTTTCTATCTATTTTTTAATAGAAAATAGAAAAAATTGTATAAAAAATGAAAAAACTAAAATTATTTACGATTTTTTATAGAAGACACAAAATAATTTGAGTATTTTAATTTAATGTAATTTAACAATATAGGCAATATTGAAATAAATAAAATCCATAGAGATATAGGAATTCCATAGATATTTACTAAAAATGTCCTTAATGGTCCATAAATTAAGGCATTATATAGTGCAAAGACTATACCTGAAATTAATCCTATTAAAGCTCCATATTTTAAATTCTTGGCATTTGTTATTAATCCTATTATTGTTACTGGAGCAAGAGGAATAAGTATCACTGATGATAAAACAGACATTTCAACAATAAAACCAGGTCTTAAGAATGCCATTAATCCAGCTATTAATGAGAATATTATTACTACAATATTACTAATAGTTAAAATATTTTTACTTGATCTTCTTTCAAAGAAATCTCTAATAATTGAAGATGTAACACTTAATATTATTGAATCTGCTGTAGAAATAGCAGCAGCCACTATAGATATGAAAATAAATGATGCTATCAATGGATTAAAATTAAATAATAATGTAGGAGTAACTGCATCTCTATTAGTTATATATGGTAATAATCCTATACTTGTTAATCCTTTTGCCATCATTCCTATAATAACAACAATTAATGTATATAAAAATCCATATATAGAAAAGTACTTAATCATATTTTTAAGTACTTTTTCATTTGCTGGCATATATAATCTCTGAACTACTTGAGGATTTGTTATTGCAAAAAATATCCATGGAATGGTATATGCTAGAAAAGTATTAATAGACCAAAATGATGATAATCCCACATCATTTATAATACTGAAGTCTGGAATTTTAAAAATAGTTAAACCTAAAAATAAAAATGCTGCAGTTATCATTAAAATTGCTTGATATGCATCTGTAGTCGCAACACTCCATATTCCAGCTAGTATAGTCCATAATAATGTAAGAAATGTGGCAATAATTATACCAAATCCATAATTTAAGCCTATGCTTTCAAATATTACACCTATTCCAATTATTTGAGCAGAAACATATGGTATTAATGCTAATAAATAAACAATAGCTATGAAGTGTCCAATTATTTTACTTTCATACAAATCAGAAATCATTTCTGATGGGCTTATCCATTTTCTCTCTCTTGCTAATTTCCATATTTTTTGAGAAAATATTGTTAAAATAGATATTGTAGCAACTAAATAAGCTAATTCGAATCCTAAAGCACCTATTCCTGTTGTATATGTAAGTCCAACAAGACCAACCATCATAAATGCACTATATGTTGTTGCAGCATAAGTCATGGATGCTAAAAAACTTCCAAGCCTATAATTTCCTACAAAATATTCACTAGTAGATTTTACTCCAAATTTTTTAGAGAATAAGGCAATTATTGTTCCTATTATCATATAAAGAGATAATAAAATTGAAAATTCTAAGAGCATATTATTTTCCCCTTATATAAATCATTGTTATTATTATCCAAATAAGTGTCATTATTGTCCAATAAGTAAATAAAAGATACCATTTGGTATTAATCAATATAGTGTATGGTACTATATAGAATAATAACATAAATATTATGAATGTGATAACATAGATTTTATTCATAAGATTCACTAGGATAATATTTATGTATAGACTGAATCTTATATAAATTTTATATTAAAGATAAAGAAAATTGTTCACAATAATTGAGAGGATGAAGATGAAAAAATCATCAATAATATTTTCATCTCTTGTATCTTTGTATTTCTTTGCTTTAGTTCATAGAATTGGAGTTGCAGTTATAGCAATTGATATGATGAAAGAATTTTCTGTTGATGCTTCACTTATTGGATTAATGTCATCCATGTATTTTTTTCCATATGCAATAGCTCAAATACCTGTTGGAATAATGCTTGATAGAATTGGTGTAAGAAAAACTATTGTAATTTTATCTTCTATTGCATGTATTGGAAGTCTTATATTTTCCTTATCTCCATCATTAGAATTAGTCTCTTTAGGAAGAGCAATGATAGGATTTGGTGTAGGTGGATATTATGTTTCAGGATATAAAGCTATTTCTATATGGTTTGATCAAAGAAAATTTGCTACACTTACAGGAACATTTACATCCTTGGGGAATTTAGGTGCAATATTTGCTACTTTTCCATTAGCTATAATAACATTATATATAGGATGGAGGTATTCTTTTTTATTAATAACTATTATTATGATAATATTAACAATATTAGCATGGATTTCAATTGAGGAATATAAATCTAAGGAATTCTATTCAAAAAGAAATATTATTTCAGATTTGAAGATAGTTTTTTCACATAGAGAATTTCTTTTACTTTCAATTATACCATTTCTTGCTTATGGTCTTACTTTAAGTTTTCAAGGACTTTGGGGAGGACCATTTTTAGCTGATGTTTATAATATGGATAAATCTACTGTAGGAATATTGTTATTATTTATAAGTATTGGATTTATGATTTCAAGTCCATTATCAGGTTATATTTCAGATAAAATTAGAAAAAGAAAACCAAATCTAATATTTGGAGTTACCATAAATGCAATATTTTGGATAACATTATCAATTTTTGGAAATAAATTGAATATCTTATCAATTGCTATATTATTATTCTTACTGGGATTTTCATATGGATTTTTTAATGTTTATATGGTTATTTCAAAAGAACTATTTACTTCAGATATTAGTGGAACAAGTGTTGCTTCACTTAATTTATTTAATTTCATAGGAGCTGGATTTTTCCAATATATAATGGGCATAATCATATCAGAAAGGAATTTTTCATCATATCAAAATTATTTCATAATCGCTTCTATATTAATGTTAATTGCTATAATTCCTGCATTAAAAATAAAAGAAAGTTATAAAACATAAAATAATTTGTGAAAGCAGATATTAGAGATAGGATTTTATTATTACTTTCAATAAAAGAAGAAGGAAAGTATATTGATTTTGAGCATATATTTGAAAAAGTTTCAAGAGATGAAAAAAGAAAAATTTCAAAGGAAGAAATAATTAATGAAATGAATTTTATGATAAATGAAGGTTTAATATTATATCATAATGGTTATGCAATTACTGAAAAAGGGATGAAGAAATTAATGGAAAGACTTCCCATTGTAGGAGATCAACTTAATTTATCATATAGATTAGTCTTATTAGCAAAGCAATATTATCCTAAAATATACAATTATATTATTCCCTTTTTAAGAGATAGACCTGTAAGTGTTGTAAAAATATTCAGTGATGATGAAGATCCTATAGGAAAAATAAAACCATTATTTGTAAGATATGCACGTTATAAACCAAAACCAATTTTTATTTCAATAAATAATAAAGATGACTTAATAAATTATGTTAATGATCATGCCATAGATTTTATACCATATGTTCATAAGTTTGATATGAAAGAACCAGACTGGTTTATAATTGATCTAGATGCAGGTGAAGGACTTATAAAAGAAGGACTACTTGCTATAAAGTTTATTGCTAATGAGATATATCAATTCTTATTAGAAAATGAAGTAAAATCATATTTGAAGTTTAGTGGATCAAGAGGAATACAAATATGGGCTTCTTTTGATAATTCAAAAATTCCAGGACCTGATTTATTTGCTACCTATAGGTTAATAATTCAAAAAATACAAAATAAAATTGAAGAAAGAATTTCAAAATCTCAAGCTCCAGAGGAACTTTTGCCTTTTATTAAAAAAGGATTGACAACTTCTATAGTAGCAAAAAAGGAAGAAAGAAAGTATAAAGTCTTATTGGATTGGAGCTCCATGAAGCCATATGGAGATGTAAGAGCTCCTTATAGTATACATTATAAAACGGGATTAATTTCATGTCCAATCGATCCGAATAAAGTAATGGATTTTCAAATAGAATATGCAAAACCAGATAATGTTTTGAATAACATAAATAAAATATCAAAATATTTTGAAATGGAAAAATCAAATCCATTAAAATTATTAAGTATTTTAAATATAATTTAATCATGATTGAAAAAATAATAGAGTTTATTAGTAAAATAAAAGGTATTGAAGATGTCATTTTATTAAAAGAAGAACAGAAAAATGAAATAATGAAAATTGAAGAAAAAGCTGAAAAATCTATGTTAATGGGTCTCATGCCAGGAATAAATCAAGGTGTTAGAGAAGCTATTTCTAGAAAATTTACAATTGCTGCAATAACAAATAATGATTTTGAATGGCCAGAAAAAGGAACAGTAAAATTTGTTTTTGAAGGAAAAATAATAGGAGAAGATGTAAGAGGAAAAGAACTTGAAAAATTAAAAAAAGAAGGTAAGAAAATTATTGGAGATGTATTTGTATTATATGATGAAAAAAATCTAAGAAAAGCTAAACTTATTGTCTCTCCTTTAGAAGTTCCATGGATAAAAGAAATTCCTTATGCAAAAAATGTAGTAATTGGTAGCCCTTCACCTCCCACAGATCTTTATATCAAAAAAATAATGAATAAAGATGGAGAAGGAAAAGGAACCATATTGATTGGTTTTGAAAAAGAATAAAATATAGAATAATAAAAAATATTTTATGAGTGAAGATTTACTAAAAGAAATAAAATCCTTAATATTATCTGGAGATAGTAAAAAAATAGTTGATATTATAGAAAAAGCACTAATGAAATATTATTCTATTGAAGATATAATAAATAAGGGAATTTTAGAAGCATGGAGGGAATTTAGTAAAATCTATGAGAAAAGTCCTATTGAGGCATTTAAAATTTGGGATGTTTCATATTTAGCTACTAAAAAAGCATTAAAAGTTATAGAGTCTCATGCAAAGCCAAGAGAAGAAATAGTTATTATAGCAACTGCTAAAAGTGAAGGACATTTATTAATGAAGGAAATAGCTAATACCTATATCAAATCATTAGGATTTAATGTTATTTCTTCAAAAGGTATAAATATTGATGATTTAAAAAATCCATTAGTAAAATTCTTAGTATTATCATGTACTCAAGATGATACAGAAAAAGAATTGAAAGAAATTGTAGAAAAAATAAGATCAATAAGACCAGATTTAAAAATAATTGCAGGAGGAAGAATTGCAGATAGAATAGGAGCAGATTATGTGGTATCTGATTTATTAGAATTGAAAAATATTTTATTAAAATGATCTTTCTTGGAATTGATTTAGCAGCATTAGAAAAAAGACCTTCTGGTTATTGTATTTTAGAAAAAATAAATAATGAATTATTATGTAAGACTGGAATTATTAAAAAAGATAGTGAAATAATTAAATTAGCTCATGAAAATAAGCCAATAGTTATTTCAATAGATTCTCCATTGTCTTTTTCTAAAAATGGAAAAGCATTTAGATTATGTGATATAGAGGCAAGAAGAAGAGGATTTATGGTTTTGCCATTAAATATGCCAAGTATGAAATTATTGACTTTAAGAGGAATAAGAATAAAAAAAGAATTAAGTGGAATGGGATTTGAAGTAATAGAAGTATTTCCAACAGGTGCTTTTAAATCATTAAATATTCCATTACCAAAAAGGAATTTCAATAAAACAATTGAGAATTTAAGAGAATTAAATTTGAAATTCGATAAAGTTAAAACAATTCATGAATTAGATGCAATTATATCAGCTTATACTGCTTATAAGTATTATAAAAAAGAAGTAATAATCTTAGGAGATCAAGAAGAAGGAACTATTGTTTTCCCCTTATAATATTTACATATATTATTTAAAATACATTCTTCACATTTTGGTTTTCTTGAATTACAGGTATATTTAGCTAAAAACCAAAATAATGACCAAATTCTTTCATCATCTTCTTCTAATGGTAAAAATTCTTTTAATGCTTTTTGAATTTCACTATAACTAGCCTTCTCATCAACTAATCCCAATCTTTTTGCTATTCTTCTCATATGAGTATCTACAACAAAATATTCTTTTTGACCAAATAAACTACTCATTATTACATCTGCAGTTTTTTCTCCAATTCCATCTATTTCTAAAAGTTTTTTTCTTATTTCTTCTTTTGGAAATGATAGAATTTTTCTTAAATCTCCTCCATAATTTTCAACTATAAATTTAGAAACTTTTATTATTCTATTAGCTTTTATATTATGAAGTCCTCCTGGTCTTATTACTTCACTTAATTCCTTAGGATCTAATTTACTTAAAGTGAAGGGATCAATTGAGTAATGTTTTTTTAATGAGATATAAGCTCTTCTTGTATTATTATTTGATGTATTTTGTGATAAAATTGTAAAAATTAAATGCTTAAAAAGATCTGAAGAAATTTCCTTATAATTTAATTCCTCATCATCCCTCCACCAATATTTGTAATATCTTTTTTCGAGTTCTTTTATTAATTCCTTAGGAAATTTCATAAAATTCTATTAATATCAAAAATATTTATTTTTTAAGAAAAATTCATTAATTACTATTCATTAAAAAATATGAGGGAAATGAAGATAAGAGCACATGTTTTTATAAGTGGAAAAGTTCAAGGAGTATTCTTTAGAGCATGGACTGAAGAAGAAGCAATAAAAAGAGGATTAAATGGATGGGTTAGAAATCTAGCAGATGGTAGAGTAGAAGCTATTTTTGAAGGTGAAAAAGAAGCTGTAGAAGATATGATAAGATTGTGCTGGATTGGACCTCCAGGAGCAAAAGTAAGAGATGTTAAAGTAATTTATGAAGAATATAAAGGAGAGTTTCAAGATTTTAGAATAATCTATGGACTACATTAGTTATTTATCAGTAATATCAGTTAGTCTTAATTGTCTTCCTTTTTCTTTTAATGCTATTATAAATTCATAGGCTTCTTCAATATTATTAAATCTCAAATTCTTTATTTTCTCAAAATTCCAACCAGTACATTTTATAGCAGAAATAAATGAAGCATAACCTACAGCTTTTCTCCAATCCTTATATTTTATATATGATGCTAGAAAGCTTCCAGCCCATGTATCTCCTGCACCTGTAACATCTACTAATAAATTCTTTGTAATTGCAGTCATAGCTGGAATAAATTCTATTCCTTTCTCTGAATTTATTATTGTTCCAATTTCTCCTAATGTTAGAACAATTATTTTTGATTTAATTTTCCTCAAGGCTTCAGATACTACATCCATTCCTATTAAAGCACGAAGTTCTTTTTCATTTAATATAAATATATCTGATAAATTAGCAGCATTAAGAATACTATTTCTATTTATAGATTTATTTAAATAATGTATAGAAGAATTAAGAGATATAATTATATTAGGATATTGCTTTTTAATTTCCCTTATCATTTTCTCTACTTTAGGAGGATTCATTGGTGCAATATGTATTGCTTTTATATTTCCTCTAATAACTTTAATTAATTCTTTTGTTGTTATTTTTGCTCCTGCACCAATTACTACTTTTTTATATTTTGGATTCCAATCCTTATCATAAACTATAAAGAATTTTGTACTTTCTCCTTTTACTCTTTTTATTATAGGATATTCAAAATCAAAAACTTCTCTAAATTTATAATCTTCTCCTATAGCAGAGAAAATAGCAATATCTTTACAAATAGTCTTAGCTCCCATAGCAGCATATAATGCTGCTCCTCCTGGCTGTACTACTTCTCCATGGATATTTTTTATTTTATCTATTGAAACATGACCAACGAAAAGAATTTCTGTCACATTTTATTCATAAAATTTTGAATATATAAGAAATTGGGGGTTTACTTGAAAGAATTTCTATATTCTACTAAAAAATTACTAAAAGAATTACTATCTTTTCCTGAGGCTACAAAAGCCTATGGATTTAATGAAATAATAGATATTAACTCAATAAGAGAAATTAATGAATCCTATGAAGAAAAAATTTCTGCCATAGATGGAGGTACAAGTGAAATAATAAGACTTCCAACATTTTCTATTGTATTGAATAGAATTTACTGTAATTGTTTTATTGGAATGAAAAAATTAGATTATTTTGATAGATGTACATTTATTTCATTAACAAGAATGATAAACGATAATGGGAAAATATTTTATGAGACAAAAATTCTTCATTTCATTGAAGGAGAATTAAATATTAAATTTCCTATAGTAGATTCTTATTCAGAAGAAATGAGAATTGGTAAAAATAGAGGAGATATATCAAGAGTTATATCCATGGCAAGAAGATTTGGAGAATGGGAATTTGTAAGAAATGCTTTAAAATCTGGAGCAAAAATTATACTAATGGATGGCTCTCTTCAAACATCATTTCCTAATGAAAGTGAATTTGTAAAGCAAATTTATAATGAAGTTGAGAAGAATAATTCAATAATAGCAGGCTTATCAAAAACTTCAACAATTTTTACAGAAAATGGTCTTCCAATTTCTGGATTTTTAGAATATTTAGGAAGAAGAAAAGGAATCTCAAAATGGGCAGTAAAAATAGGTAAATCTGAAGAATGGACAAATAAAGCATTAATATATTTTGTAAAACTTCATGAAAATTCGGATAGATGCTATAGACTTGATGTATATGAAAAAGTAAGTGAAGAAGATATTGAAAAATTATTATCATCTCTAGTTTCAAATTCAAAATATTTTGCTTATCCAGGTTATCCATATGCTCTAATAGATGCTCATAATCTTGCTAGAGTTGGAAGAGATGAGGCAATATACATAAGAAATTTAATTTTTGATTTATTAGATATAGAGGATATAAAAAGAATAGAAAATTCTGAACAAATAGCTCATAAAATATTAGATGAGTTGGGTTAATATGACAATAGTTGGTTCAATTGTTGAGGGAAATAGTAAATATTTAATAATGAGGGAAAGAAAAGGTGCAGATTTAGAATTAGGAGAGCTTGTAGTTATAGATGATGAAAAAAGAAAATATATTTGCATGGTTTATAATATTGAATATGGAGTTCTTTTAGAACAAGGAAGACTATATACAAGTGCAGGAACAATTATTGAAAAAACAAATCCAAAATTAGAATTTCCTAATGATGATTTGAGGATATTTCGTAAGATATATTTGAAGCCATTGATAGAAATTCATAATGGAAAATATAGAAGTCCAATATCTATACCAAAGCTCTTCTCTAATGTAAGAAGAGTAGAAAAAGAAGATCTCTCCTTTATAAAAGAGCCTGATACTAAAGTATTTTTAGGAAAAATAAGAAGTGGAGGAAGAATATTAGATTTTGATTATTATATGAATGGAGAGGAAATGATTTCTCATCATACTATAATAGCTGCTCAAACTGGAAGAGGAAAATCAAATCTAGTAAAAGTAATGCTCTGGGAGATAATGAATCATGGAAAATTTGGAATTTTATTACTTGATATTCATAATGAGTATTTTGGTATAGGAAATAATAAAGGTCTTAAGGATCATCCTAATGCAGATAGATATCTACTTTATTATTCTAAAACTCCTCCTCCAGGTCATAAGAAATTAAAAGTAAGCTTAACAACTATTGATCCTGAAGATCTTTTTGGAATTATTGAACTTACAGAAGCTCAAAGAGAAGCTATTAGTGTTTATAGAAGACAATACAAAGAAGAATGGATAAAAGAGCTTATGTGTAAAGATCTTAGCAATATAGCACAATCTACCTTAAGATCTTTAAGAAGAAAAATAGGAAATTTATTTAGAATAAGAATTTCAGATAGTGGAGAACCATATTGTGAAGATGAAATATTTAATTTTGAAAAAATTGGAGAGAAAACAATATTTGATATTGCAAATGCTCTTGAAAATGGAAAAATTGTTATAATTGATGGTTCTTCAATTCCAGATGAAACTGGATTAGTAATAATGAGTGCAATAATGAGAGAAGTTTTCAGAAGATATGAAAATTATAAAGATCAAGGAATATTAAAAGATAAATTACAAATTGGTGTAGTCCTTGAAGAAGCCCCAAGAATATTAGGAGAACTTTATGATAAAAATATATTTGGAAGAATTGCAAGAGAGGGAAGAAAATTTAAAATTGGATTAATAGCAGTAACACAAATGGCATCTGTAATACCTGATGAAATCCTAGCAAATATTGGAACTAAAATAATAATGGGAAATGAAATGAAAAAGGAGAGATTAAAATTAATAGAAAATTCTCCTCAAGATTTATCTGATTATGATTATATAATTGCAGGATTGGAAAAAGGAGAAAGTATTGTGAGCTCAATATTTACAAAATTTCCAGTTCCAATTTATACACCTTTATTTGATGATATTGCAAAAAGTGAAAAAGAAAAATCTGAAATTGTAGTATTTTAGGTGGAAAAATGAAATTTGCTCATATGGCAGATATACATTTAGGAGCTACTTCTGATCCAAAGCTTAAAGAATTAGAAATGAATACATTTAGAAAAGCCTTTGAGATATGTATTGAAGAAGATGTTGATTTTATATTGATTTCTGGAGATCTATTTCATGTAAATATTCCAGATCTCTCTATAGTAAAAGAAGTAGTAAAAATAATGAAAAAAGTAATTGAAAATAAAAGAAAAATTTATGTAGTTTATGGAAGTCATGATTATTCTCCTAATGCTGTATCAATAATAGATATACTTGAAGAAGCAGGTATAATTGTAAGAATAGGAAGAGGAAAAATTGAGAAAGGACTATTTAGACCTGAAGTAATAGTTGATGAAAGAAGTAATGCTATAATAACAGGAATATCTGCAAGAAAATTATCATTAGAAAGAGAAGTATTTAAAATTCTAGATAGAGAATACTTATCATCATTTAAAGGATATAAGATATTCATGTTTCATACAGCAATAGATGAATTAAAGAGAAAAGGAGAATACTATGAAGGAATATCTTCTACAGATCTACCAAGTGGATTTGATTATTATGCAGGAGGACATATACATAGAAGAATAGAATATGGAAGAATATTTTATCCTGGTCCTCTTTTTACTGGATGGGGAGTAGATCTAGAAAATACAGTAAGAGGAGAAAGAAGAGGTTTTTATATAATTGAAAATGGAAGATCTAAATTTATTGATTTAACACCATTTGAAGGTATATATAGAGATATAGATGTTGCAGGAAAATCAGCATTTGAAGTTAATAATTTACTTAAAGAGTTTATTGAAAAAACTGATGTAAGAAATAAAGTAGTTGTATTAAAAGTTCATGGAGAGTTAATAAGAGGAAAAACAAGTGATATTGATTTTTCATATATAAAAAATGAAATAATGAAAAGAGGGGCTATTTATTTACATTTAAATAGAAGTCAATTGAGATCAAAAGAATATGATATTATAGTTTCATCAGAAAGTGATTCACAAAAAATAGAAGAAGAAATCTTTATGGAAGTAATAAAAGGAAAGAAATTTACTGAAGAAAGACTTTTATCATTAGAACTTCCAAAAGCATTATTTAATCAATTAAAAGTTCAAAAGAAAGAAGGAGAAGTATCATTAGATTATGAAAGAAGAATGAAAGAAGCTGCAATAGAAGTTTTAGGAATTAAAAAATTACTTGAGGGATAGAATTTGATTTTGAGAAGATTAAAATTGAGAAATATAAGAAGTTATGAAGAAGGAGAAATTAATTTTCCAAATGGAATAATATTATTTGAAGGAGATATTGGATCTGGAAAATCTACTATATTACTTGCTACTGAATTTGCACTTTTTGGTCTTGGTAATGAAAAAGCTACTAGCTTATTATCTCTTGGAAAAAATGAAGGAGAAGTTGAACTTGAATTTGAGGTTAAGGGAAATAAAGTAAAAGTTCATAGATCCTTAGTAAGAGTTTCAAAGAAAAATATAAGACAAGAAAATTGTTGGATAGAAATTAATGGAAAGAGATATTTATTATCACCAAAGGAAATGAAAGAAAAGATATTGAATATTCTTGGATATAATGAACCTGTTGATCCAAAAGCAAAAAGCATTATATTCAGATATGCTGTGTATACTCCTCAAGAAGAAATGAAAGAAATTTTAAATAAGCCCACTGAAGAAAGACTTCAAACAATAAGAAAAGCATTAAGACTTGAGGAATATAAAATTGCAAGAGATAATGCAAGTTTAATAGCAAAAGAATTGAGAACATATGCAAATATTTACATTAAAGAAGAAGAAAATATTCCAAAACTTGAAGAGAAAATAAAAGAATATGAAAAAAATAAAAAAGAGCTATCAGAAAAAATAAAAGAAATTGAAGAAATTCTTATTGATGTTAATATTGAAATTAGTGGATATGAAGAGGAATTAAAAGAATTAAGAGAAGAATTAGAAAAACTCATGGGGGAATTAAAGAAAGAAGAAGAACTAAGAAGAAGTTTTGAAGAGTATAATAAAAGAATAGATTTCTTGAAATCACAATTATCTATAAATAGAATAGAAAAAGAAAGACTTGAAAAACAAAAAGATAGTATAATATTGAAAAAACCAGAAAAGACATTGGATGAAATTGAAAAAATATTAGATGAAATAAAAGAAGAAAGAGATAAAATAATTGAAGAATATACAAAAAAACAACAACTATTACAAAATTATTTAATATTAATTCAGAAAAAAGTATGCCCAACATGTAATCAAAGTGTAGATAATCCTATTTTCTTAGCAAAGGTAGAGGCATTAAAAAAAGAAGTAGGAGAAATTGAAAAGAAGAAAACAATGATTGAAAATGAAATTAAGAAATTGAATGAAATAAGAAAAGAAGCAAAAATTTATGAAGATAATATTAGGGAATTAGAAAAAATAAATTATAAATTATCAATTATAAATGAACGAAATAAAAATTATGAAGAAGAAATAAAAGAATTATCAAAAAGAATAGAAGAATTAAAAGAAAAAATTGAATTATCAAGAAAAGCTGCAGAAGAGTATAATATAAAGAAAAAAGAATATGAAAAAATTGATAATGAATTAAAAAAGTTGATGGAAAAAAGAAGGAATTTGGAATTAGAAAAGACAAGAATAATATCAAATATAGAAAAATATGATTTAGAAATTTCTAATACTCAACAGGAAATAAATAAAATAAAAGAAAAAGTAAATAAAGGAAGAAAATTAATGGAATATATTACATGGATTGAAGAATGTTTTATTCCTGCCCTTGAAAAAATAGAATTAGTAATATTTAGAAATGCTAATAGAGAATTCAATGATGAATTTTCAAGATTTTTCTCATATATGGTAGAAGATCCTACAAAAAGTGTAATGATTGATGAGGACTTTACACCAATTGTAATGCAAGAATCATATGAACATGAAATATCTAATCTGAGTGGTGGAGAAAGAACAGCTTTAGCATTAGCATTTAGATTAGCATTAAATAAAATTGTTCAGAAAAGAGCAGGAATAGAAGGAGGACTTTTGATACTTGATGAGCCTACTGATGGATTTAGTAAAGATCAAATAGGAAAAATTGGTGATTTAATAAGAGAATTAAAATTAGATCAAGTAATAATTGTTTCTCATGAAAGAGAGCTTGAAGGCTCTGCAGATTATATATTCAGAGTAAGAAAAGAAAATGGAAAATCAAAAATATATGCTCCCATATAGATTTAAATAACATAATGAATAAAATCATATTATGGAAGTTTTTAATGTTATTTCAATTGCTATAATTGGCATGATAATAACAATGTCATTACTATCATTATATGCTATAATATTTCATTTTATTGGAAAATTTCTAAGTAAAGAAGATGATTTACCATACATAGCAACTGCAATTTATTTATACTATAGGAGGAGAAGGAAATGAAATTTCAAATTACTATAAAGAATAGAAAAAAAGAAGTTGAAATTCAAGAAGTTAATAATAATCTATTAAAAGTTAAAGTAAATGGAAAAGAATATGAAGTAAAAGTAGAAGGTTTAGAAGAACCAAAAATGGAAATAGAAGCATGTTATGAAGTAGAAGGTATTGAATTAAAAGAAGAAATTATTGATATAAATTCACCACTTCCAGGACTGACCTCCTCCCCGCCCTAAAGTACGAGGGTTCCCTTTGGGCGGTTCACAGGTTCCCCTCATCTATTCGGATTTACATCTGTCATATGAAGGGCATTCAGGGGGATCAGAGAATGCATAAACAAAGGAAGAATACTCAACAGAAGACTACACTCATGGAACTTTAGAAAACTACAATTTTACATCGATTACAAAGCTAAGCTTGAAGGTTTACCAGTAATATATGTTAATCCGAAGGGAACTTCAAGCCTGGCCCCAATATG